>Ga0172371_10000371_pt1 | contig 69072 bp, 66 predicted proteins | sample Lak12m_FD_114543 | JGI IMG/M metagenome (GOLD analysis project Ga0172371, IMG submission 114543) | Freshwater microbial communities from Kabuno Bay, South-Kivu, Congo - kab_022012_12m | ecosystem: Environmental > Aquatic > Freshwater > Lake | place: Democratic Republic of the Congo: South-Kivu... | reverse complement strand
TCTTCCTTAGGAGGAGGATTTCTTCTTCGGAAAACGTTGTTCTCATGTTCTTTTGTTAATGATTATCAGTTATCTTAACAAAAGAAAACCGGACTTTGTGTCCACTTTATGGGGTACAGATCAGGTGCGGAGAGGGTGGGACGAACTTGGAACTTATTTAGCGTTGCAAGTTTAGTTTGAAATAAGTTTTTTAGAATACTTACCCAAGTTCAAACCTTTTTTAATAAGCATTTCCTTTTTGTATTTCAAATCGTGGTCGGTATAAAGGCCGATTTTCGGCCATTGCATAAACCGATTCCAGTCTTCGTCTTTGTGAATGGGTATTCTCTCCTCAAAGAGGAGTAATCTTTTTCTGACCGTGAATCTTAATTGGTTATTGTTCATGGGGTCTTCTTTGGCGCAGGCGGAAACAAATATTCCAAAAAGAAGTTTCTCGTAGCTTATATTTCTGGCTCCCAAATATCTAGCTAAATCAAGATATTTCTTTTTGAAAGAACCGTATCTGGCTGGGAACATTTTATTTTTCTTTTCCCAGTCTGCTTTTAAAATGAAAAAATCCGCAGATATGCCTAGTTCTCTAGGATTATTTCTAGTTGGAGTTCCCCAAGGACAAGCAAAGAATACATTATCATCTGCTTCCATCTTCTTTATCTTGTTTTGAATATATTTGGGCTTAATAAGCCATGTATCAGCCGCACTAACAATAAGCCAGTCAAATTTTTGTTTCAGTAACTCTCTTATTCCGGCATCAATTAAATTCGCCGCCCCCTCGTAGTGACCAGGGTTATTTTGGCGAATAAGTTTATCTTCCAAATATTTTTCAGGATACCAGCTTTTCTTACCATTGTAAGCGTGGATTAAATAAATTTTTCCAAAGACTTTTTCCCAAAGAGACCTTACAATCTCCATTTGGATTCTCGCATCCCAAACTCGGTCAAAAGTGTATATAAGATAACCCAGTTTCATGAAAGCTCTGAAAATTAGGATAATATAAACAAGGGGTAGCTCCTTGCTACCACCTTGGTAAAGTTCTACTTCTTGTAGTTACCGCCAACAATCGGTATTTCCTTTTTATCCCACGAAGCAAGGGCGATAGTAACCTCTCCTTCAAAGGGGATTTTCGGATTCCACCCCGCTAAAACGCAAGACCGGTGCATTCCCTCAACCAACACTATTTTCCCATCATACACAAGACCCGTGAACATAGTCTTTTTGGGGAAATCCTTTCTGATTCCCAGAACTTTTGAGTTCTCGGAAACTATGGGAAGCTCCAGGATGTCCTTTAGTTGTTTGGTAGTCTCGCCTCCGTAAGCTTTGTCAACCCAAGAGCGGGACGGGACACCGTAGAACAGCGGTAAATCCCGAACAGGGTCTGAAATCTGGTATAGATACCATTCCAGAGTAGTGGGATTGAGCGGAGCGGCATATCCTTCCCTCCATTCATCCCAAGAGGAGAAACCCCTGCTTTCCCAGTGCCTTTTCCACGATTCCTGCCAAGCTTCCAGTTCTCTCCAGTTGTTGAAAATTTCCTCCCAAGATATTGGGCGAATTAACTTCAAAGAACTATACTGTTTCGGGATAATCAACATATCAACCTCCTTTATTGGATTATTTACTGGATTATGCTATCAATCTAATATAAATTTTGTTAAAAGGGAAGTTTTTAACAGACGAAAAATCTCTTTTTCGTCTTACTAGCAATCAAGCAAATCGTTCCGCCTGCTGTCAAAGTGGAGATTCCGATACTACCTTGACAGTTAAGGCGGCGATTTGCTACTGGGTTTTGACTTTTACCCTTTTGTATGTGTAAGATTTTAGCAAGTAACGCTTCGCTATGTCTTATGATACAGAAAAAATGAGCCGGACTAACCTTAGTAAAATATTGGTTGTTTTAAATGACGTTAAGTCGGAATTTGAACTTAGTAGCGGGAAGTATTTTTACTACGAGGTTAAGGGGTTGAAAGGAGTTTCAGAATTACGCCATTTGAAGATAATAAACAATCTCATTGCTCGTAAGATCATCAGGAAAAGGTCAATATTAACTTTCATTTACTCATTTTTCAAAGACTTTGAAAATATTTATGTAATGAAAATCGGTAAGAATTTCTTTAATTATTACCGAAAAGCGAGGATAGAGCTTGACCGTAGGAACAAGAATTTGAAAGCGATAAAGAAAACTGATTTATCGCTGGATTTTGATACTAACAAAAGCGTTTTGTCCTTCAGGGGTTACAAGGTAAAGATTTCCTTGAAAGGCGATATAAACAACGCTCATCTCGTTCTTGAACATTTATTCACTGCTGAAGCTGGATTAAACCATAGGTATCCTTACTGGGAAATCGCCGAAAATACCTTCAAGGAAGACTTCTACAACTGGAGGAGGTATTGGAGGGCGTGCAAAGATATTCAGGAAAAAGTCAGGAAAAAAACGGGAATTGAGGATTTTTTGAAACTCACTACCGGAGAATCCGGTTCGGTTTGTATTAATGAAAAGTATCTGGAATAAGCCGTCTTGTCTTACCCGTAATCTTACCGGTAACATTCGGGAAACAGTTTTTTCTAAAATGACCTTATCAAAATTAAGGTCATTTTTTTATGCAAAAGGAGTTCAGCGCAAATTTAGTGGAAAGGATTAAAAGGTATTTTGAGCAATATCACGGCTTGGTTATTTCTGATGATCAAGCCGCTTTGTATTTGGATTCATTGGGTGATTTGTTTATCGCGTTTAACTCTTTGCGGGACACGCAACGTCGGCAGGCGCGTAAGCGACTGCGACGGCGTGACCCGCATAGTTATACTTGATTAATTATTACACTTAAGCAGATAGAAATGAGGACGGATTCAAAGATGATACTAGCTGGAAATTTCCTTGAGGTGATGAAATACGGTAAAGAGATTTGCTACGGATCATTACCTCAAAAACGCCCCGTCAGGTATTACGGGAAGTCAAAAGACGGGGTTCGGAAAAAGGAGTCGCTTTTTCGTGCGAAATCCCGTTTGAAGCGTCTAATAAACTCCAACGCTTGGCATTGGTTCAAGGAGAACGGCAAGCCGTTTATCCCGATATTTGTTACTCTGACTTTTAAGGATAATTTAACTGATATTCGGGAAGCGAATTACGAATACAAGAAATTTATCCAAAGGATTAACTGCTCTTTGGGTTACAAGGCGAACCGTTTGAAATATGTGATAGTCGTCCAGTTCCAGAAAAGAGGCGCAATCCATTATCATCTAGTATTTTTTAACCTCCCTTATGTGAAGAATCTGAAAGACGAACTGTTAAAAATTTGGAAAAATGGTTTTACTAATTTCCGCAAAATCCGCAATGTCAAAAACGTTGGTCGGTATATGACGAGGTATATGGCAAAGGACGTTAATGACAAACGCCTTTACGGTCAAAAATGTTTCTTCGGAAGCAACTTTCTCAAACAGCCGGTTGTGAAAAACAACAAGGATTTGATTGACTCGGTTTTCATTTTGAGTCTTTTGCCGGAATCGCTCAAAGTATTTGAAAAGGATTTTGAAAGCGACTACTGTGGAAGTATCAATTATCGTGAATACGACCTCACAAAAAGGCAAAAATTGAGGGAAACGATTTCAGCGTTATTTGCAATGGTGAAATAACTTTTGTATTTTATCTTGAACATATGAAATATATTCTCTACGCTAGAAAATCTAGCGAGGACAAAAACCGTCAGGTGCTATCCCTTGAATCGCAAGTTTCCACTATGCGAAAATTAGCTTCGGAGCTAGATCTGAACATAGTGGAAGAATTTAGGGAGTCCAAGTCCGCAAAGAAACCCGATAACCGTCCCATATTTTCCTAGATGATGAAAACGGTAAAGAAAGGCGAGGTGGACGGGATTGTTTGCTGGAAATTGGATAGACTCTCCCGTAATCCGATTGACAGTGGTCAGATACAATGGTTCTTGCAGGAGGGTATTATCAAGGAAATTCAAACTATTGAAAAGCGTTATTTGCCTGAAGATAACGCTCTCATATTCAATGTGGAAAGCGGTATGGCAAACCAATATATCCGTGATTTGAGCCGGAACGTCAAGCGTGGTATGCAAACGAAATTAGAAAAAGGATACTGGCCGAATTATGCGCCTATCGGGTATTTCAATAAGGACGGGAAAGTTTTTCCTGATAAGGAAAAGGCAAAATACATTGTTAAAGCATTTGAATTATATTCTACCGGTGGTTACAGCGTCAAAGAAATTTCCGATATTCTTTTTCAAGAGGGTTTTCGTTCCCGTTCTGGTTACAAATACCACAAAAGCAAAATATACAAGATTCTTTTTAACCCTTTCTACTACGGTGTAATGCGTATGCACGGAGAATTTTATGCCGGAAAGCATAAGCCAGTTATCTCAAAGGAACTGTTTGATAATGTGCAACTGGCTTTGCAAGGCAAAAACCATTCCAAGAAGCAAAAACACTTCTTTGCTTTAAGGGGATTTTTCCGTTGCCATAAATGTGGTTGCCTTTTGACTGCAACTCTCAAAAAGGGTTTTACATATTACTATTGCACCAACGGCAAGGGTAATTGTAATGAGCATAGGAAATATCTGCGTTCGGAAGAATTAGGTATGAAGATTGCAAAGGAATTTGCCGGTCTTCGTTTCAATCCCGAATTAGTGGAGATTATGTATTTGTCGGCAAAGGAAAAGACCGAATATAAAAAAACGTATTTGGTGAACGCAAAAAATTCTCTCGTGAGAGAGCTGGAATTAGTCAAAGAGAAGTCCGAAAGATTGCTTGAAGGGTTTGTATCCGGTTTCGTGAAAAAAGACCGCTATGAGTCAAAATCAAAGGAATTGGGAAAACGGGAAGCGGATTTGTTAGTCCAGTTAAAAAAGATTGAGCAGAAATTATTAAAAAGCGTTTCCACTTTGGAACAGACGAAAAAAATCTTTTTGGACGCTTCGGAAGCGGAAAAGGAATTTTCGGAAGCGAAAGGGAAGAAAAAACGCAATATCTTGGAAAACTTACTTTGGAACGCAACAGTTGAAAACCAAGAAATAGCGTCAGTATCATACAAACAACCCTATCAAATACTCGCAAACATTGAGAATAAAGACGATTTTACACAAATGCGGAGAGGGAGGGATTCGAACCCTCGAGACCCTTTCGAGTCTAACACCTTAGCAGGGTGCCCCTTTCGACCACTCAGGCACCTCTCCAAATATTAAACAAATGACACACCGCCCGCGCAACATAAACATTGGGAAACTTTTGCGTCAGAAAATGGATCTAATGTGTATAATCATCCATTTTACCCTTAAATTTCGAATTATATGTTACGCGTTAAATGTCACAAAAGTTTTCCTTGTTCGTGTTGTTTTTTGGGTCCGACTTCGAGAGAATCCCACTCTGAAATCAAGCCAGCCGAATCGTTTTGGTTTTCGGGAGCACTCATTAAATCCAAAACTCGCGGTATTTTTTGAAAATCTTCTTGCAAGAGACTTAACCATTCTCGATGGTAGAGGGCAGCCGCTGGATGATAGGTTGGCATAAAAACTTTTATCCCGATATCGGGAATATTCCGGCGCAATATTTTTCCCCTGACCGCGGATATTTTCATTCCAGGCAGAAACCGTTCCATGGCAAATCTTCCCAAAGGTATTATCAAAACAGGATTGATTATCTCCAGTTGCCTGCGCAACCACGGCCAACAAGCTTCTATTTCTTCCGGCAAAGGATCCCGATTGTTAGGAGGGCGACATTTCAACACATTCGCAATAAAAACTTTTTCCCGGGACATTCCAATTTCTGACAATAACTGGCTAAGTAACTGGCCCGCCTGGCCAACAAAAGGCTTTCCCTGTTGGTCTTCTTTTTGTCCGGGACCCTCCCCAATAAATATGACTTTGGCTTCCGGATCACCTTCTCCTGGAACGATGTTCGTTCGGACATCCGCCAAACGGCAGCAGCTACTCGACTGCTCTATTTTTTCATTCAGTGCTGCTAGCTCTGATTTCTTAGTTGGTTCTGGCATAAATATAATAAAACGGCTATTTCTTTTTCTTGGTTTTAGAAGCTTTTGTCAAGACTTTCTTTTTATCTTTGGTTTCGGTCTTTTTTTTCTTCTCTTTCCCCTCTTCTTTCCCTTTTTTGCTTTTGCCTTCGTGTTTTTTGTCGTTATTAACCTCCGGAATGGGACTCTCCAAATCTTGTTTATATTCCTTTTCTTCCTCTTTGCTAAGCAAGGTCAGTCCTAATCGATGGCTGTCTGCCTCTATAGAAAGAATTTTGAAGTTGTATTTTTTCCCTACTTCCAAAATATCATTCAAACTTTTTATTTTGAATTTTCCCATAATTTCCGATACATGAGCCAAACCATGAATATCCCTATCCAACTGAACAAAGGCGCCAAAAGGATTAATTTTTGTAACTTCTCCCTCGACTATTTTGTCCACCGTATATCTCTGATGAATTTGGGACCAAGGATCTTCCTTCAAAGCCCTTATGGAAAGCGAGACGCGCGTGCCATCTATATCGATAATTTTGCATTGTACCCGTTCACCCGTCTTAACAATTTCGTGCGGATCTTCAATCAATTGCCAAGCTAATTCCGAAATATGCACCAATCCTTCGAGCAGGTCTTTTTCGGGAGTCTCTTCCAACTTCTTCCCCATCGGAGAGAATTTCACGAAAGCCCCAAAATCCACAACGCCGCTTACTACCCCCTCAACTACGTCACCGACTTTAAACTTGCCGATTACGGCCATTTCCTTTTCCTCATAAGTAGCTTTTTCAGAAACGATCAGTTTTTCCTCTTCGGAATCAACATCAATAATCTTCACTTTTATTTCCTTTCCGACTAATTTCAATAACAATTGTAAAATCTTATTTCTATCTCCGTCTTCCACCCGGGGATAATGTTCGTGGCTTAATTGAGAAACCGGTAAAAATCCGTAAATACCATTCACTTCAACCATCAGTCCCCCTCTGTTGGCTTCTAATATACGGGTATTGACCGTTTCCCGCTTTTCCATTTTACGCTCGAGTTCTTTCCAGGCTTTTTCGTACGCCGCTTCCCTGATAGAAAGCTCTACGTAACCCTCATCGTTTTCCAGTTCCACTACGGTCGCTTCAATATCGTCTCCTTCTCCCAGGTTTTCAACTATACCCAGTCCGTCCTTCATCTCCCGGCCCATTATAATTCCGGTTCCCAATTCTCCCAGGTCTACATAGATGGCATTATTGGTAGTAGCCACCACTTTACCGCTAATAAGCTCTCCGGCCTTAGGTACGTTAAATTCTACCTTGCGGAACATTTCTTCCAAATCGATTGTCTTTTCGTCTTTTAAATTTTGTTTGGTTTTTTCTATATTATCAGCGCCATTATTGTTTATTTCTTCCAAGTTATTAATTGCCTTCATAATAGAAAAATAGCAGCGGATTAAAAATAAAAAACGTAAGCTAAATCCGCAGGTTTAGCCCACGTTGAGTCAGTTTATCAAGTTTGTAAAGTTTGTCAAGAAAATCCTTAGAAAACCCGGCTCTAGCGATTTTTTTGCCGAACTCTCACCGATCTCGTCTTCGCATTTGGCTGGAGACCGAGCCGTCAGCTCAAAAAATTTAAGTTTGCTCAACCTATTTCTCCATCGCGGTAATTCCCGCCGAAATTTCTGCTAATTCACTAGTAATACCCGCCTGTCGTGCGATATTATAGTACAAATTAAATTCTGTCATCATATCCTTTGCCACATCGGAAGCATTCTTCATAGTAAGCATCCTTGAAGAAAACTCTGACGCCTGCGATTCCAAAAAAGCTTGATAAATTTGTCCTTCTATCATCCTCGGTAAAATAATTTCCAATACACTCTCCTTGGAGGGTTCGAACATATAATAAGTTTCTTTCGCTTCTTCCTTTAAATCTTCGATGACTTCTTTTCTTTTCTCCCTGATTTTTTCTTCTTTACCCAATTCTTCCAATTGTTTTTCGATGTCCAAACGGGATAATGGCAGAATTTGACGTATTTTGGGCTCATTTTTCACTACGCTGATAAAGTTGCTGTAGACAACCACGATCTTGTCGTAATGGGCTTGAGTGTATTTCTCAAAAAGAAATTCCGTAAGAGGGTAGACGTTGTCCAAGCCCAGTTGTTCATTCCAATCAAGAAAGCTAGCTACCACTTTTTGCCCGGCCCTTAAAACTGCCTCCGTCCCTTTTCTGCCTACGGTGACAAATTCTATTTCCAACTCCTTGGGGGAGACGGTTGGCTCTATTTTGATTTCCCTAACACGATTGACCATTAAGCTATACGGCTCTTTAACCTGTTCCAAAACTTTTTTGACTAGTTGAGCGTTAAGACCACCACACAAGCCTTTATTGGAAGAGAATAATACAATACAAATCCTTTTCACCGGCCTTGCTTTCAACAAAGGATTTTCGCTTCTTCTGACCGATTCAGAGATATTCACCAAGACCGCCCACGCCGACTCAGCGTAAGAACGGGCAGAAATAGCTTGCGCGATCACTTTTTTCATTTTCGCGGCCGCCACCATTTCCATTGCTTTGGTAATTTTACGAATATTACCAACCGATTTTATTCGCTTTCTCAGTTCCTTGGCACTACCTTTGGCCATATAATTAAAATTTAAAATTACTTTGCGAAGTACGGTCCTAAAATATCATCCACCGTTTCCGACTTCACCCTATCATAAACATTATCATTGACTATGACAACTGGTCCCCTTTGGCATCGCCCCTGGCAGCTGCTGGTTTTTATCTCTATTTTTGCAGTTTTTTCTTTGTCCGCTCGCACTCCCAAAAAATGTTCTATTTCGGCAACTACTTTACTGCTACCTTTTAGTTCACAGGGCGCGCTCATACAAATCTTTATTTCCACATCCGACTTTCTCGAAAAGCGTAAATCATCAAAAAAACTCAACGCACTAAAAACTTCGGCCGGACTCATGGAAAAATACTCCGCTATCAGATAGATATTTCTTTGGGAAACATAACCAAAAACACCGTTAACCCGTTTCAAGAGCGGCAATAAATTTTTCGGATCAGGTTCGAAGTCAAGAAGAATTTTTTGGAGAGTAGGCTGCATAGACCTGATAAGGTATAATTGGTAACTTAAACTCAAGATTGAACTTCGTAATTATCATATACTAGTATTTCATCTCGCTACAAGTTATCCGTTTTGAGATTTTTTCTTCGCTAATGTCCGTAAACACCTCACGCAAATAGTAATCTTCTTCCCATCAATAATTTTGGATTGTAAATTAACTTTTTGCTTTTTTGTCCCCGCCCGATTATATTTACCTCTAAGTTTATTGACAATGTTCGCTTTATGATAAGATTTTTCACAAATATCACATACTCTAGACATAATAATAAGTTATCATTTACTATTTTCCCTTTATCATTCATTTCCCATTGGGGAGAATAACCCAAAATAAAAAATAAACGAATGTGAAATACCAAGTTCCTCCACTAACGCTTTTGCCGTTGTGGCGTCGCTTTGCTCCTTAAAACCCCTCGGTTTTAATATTTCCGCCACGGGGAAACTACGTTTCCCCAACGCCCTTTCCTGCCACACTATCGAAAGCTATCGCTTTTGCCATTGTGGCGCTCTTCTCGCTTTCTTAAGGCCCGGTTTCTTCCTCTCTTTAACTCTCGGATCACGCGTTAAAAATCCGTTTTCCCTCAATGTTGCCTTAAAATTATCGTCCATCGCGACGAGCGCCCTGGCAATACCGTGACGCAAAGCTTCCGCCTGTCCCTTTTTGCCTCCTCCCTTAATAAGAGCCGAGACCGCCTTATCTTTAATATTTACAACCCTAAAGCAGTCTTCTACCGTCCTACTCAATTCCAACGTCGGGAAATAATCTTTATACTGTTTGCCATTGACAACGATAGCCGATTTGGAACTTTTATCAGAATAAACTCTGACCCTGGCTACCGAATTTTTCCGTCGGCCGGTACCATAAAAGTAATTGCCTTTAAACACAAATTTATCTTGAGCATCTGTTTGTTTCACTTTATCCATCGTAAAAAAATCATTAATTTAATTTGAAGTTTGAAATCATTTTTTGGTTTTCTTCTTCATCGCTTCGTATAACTCTTTTCCTTCTTTTTCCTCGATAAAAATTTTCAACCGGTTAATTCTCAGAGTACGCAACTTATTTTTGGGAAGCATATTGATTATCGCTTTTCGCATAACTTGGCTAGGATCGTTACTGACCGCGTCTTTTAAGCTTACTTCCTTAATTCCTCCCGGATATCCCGAATAGTGGTAATAAATCTTTTTACTCCATTTGGAAGGGTGGCTTACTTTTAGATATTTCGCGTTCGTTAAAATCACAAAGTCTCCGCAATCTGACTGGGAAGAAAAATACGCTTTGTGTTTACCCTGCAACAAAATAGCGATTCTCGAAGCGATTCTCCCAAAATTTTGGGATTTAGCGTCAATAAGATGCCATTTTCTAACCACCTCGAATTTATAAGAAGTTGATTTACGCATATTTAAAATTTTTATACTCAATTTATCAGCTATTTAATCGCTCACCGTCGGATAACTCGCGATAATAACTTCGGACTTAAAATCCATTATCCCTTGGTTATCGGTTGTTTTTTATTACTCGGTTTACTGTTCGCCTTCTTCTTCCCTGACTTCTTATCGACAACCGGCTTTTCCACAAATTCAATGTATGCCATGGGGCTAGCGTCAGATGTTCTTCTAACCAATTTGGTAATCCGGGTATAGCCGCCGCTTCTCTCGGTAAAAAGTGGAGCCCATTGCTCCATCAGCAATCGCACTGATTTTTCATTCAATTCTCTCCTCAATTTTCTGACTGCTAGTATTCCCCCTCCTTTTGCTTTAGTCAAAACTTTCTCTACGAAAGGCCTTAACACCTTCGCTTTTGCGAGAGTGGTTTTAATTTTGCCTTGTTCTATCAAAGCTACCGCTAGAGCATTCAGGAGCGCTTTTCGTTGTTTTGACACCCTTCCTAACTTTTTTCCTTTCCTTAAGTGACGCATAATTCTGATTCAAGGCTTATCGCCGATTTAATAACTAGATGAAATATTGTCGTTTTATCGCAAAACCGTTAACTCGTCAATTGGCTATTTATTCTTCCTTTTCTGCATTTCCTTCAACTCTTTTTCTTCCTCATTCTCCAAAACCAACCCGTAATTACCCAAGGCTTTTTTGATGTCTCTCAGGCCTTTATCTCCCATTCCTTCTATCTTCAAAATTTCTTCCTCCGATAATGTAGCCAAATCGCCTACTGCCTTGAAATTCTGTTCTACCAAAAGATTCGAAGTCCTGGAAGGCATTTTCAGCTTCTGAATAGGCATTTCCAATATTTCCCGTTCTGACAATTCAACCTCTTCGGGCTCCTCGGAAATCAGATCTTCACCCAATTCCTCTTCGAGAGTTTTTCCTTTCACGCTTTTTTCATCCTCTTTTTTCCCGATTACTTCGCCTTTTTCAACTGCTTTTATGGCTTTCGGATTAGTAATTTCCGAAAACTGTCGAGTTAAAATAGCCGCTACGTAAGTTAGAGTATCTTCCGGATTAATTGTTCCGTCAGTCTCTATTGTCAACCTGAGACGTTCGAAATCGGTTTGTTTGCCTACTCGCATATTCTCAACTTCCAAATTTACTTTGGTAACGGGAGAAAAAAGAGCATCAATCTCAATTACTCCCATTTCTTTATCTTTTCTATCCCTTTCTTCGGCCATTTGGTATCCAACCCCCTTCTCAATGGTTAATTCCATTTCAATTTCCGCTTTTTTGTCAGTCAATCGGGCAATTAGCTGATCTTTGTTTATGGTTTCAAGACTGCTAGGCATTTTTATATCAACCGCCTTTACCTCTTTTTCCCCTTTGACATTCAATTTCGCTTTCACTATTCCATCTTTGTGCATCTTAAAACGCACCTTTTTTAGATTTAGAATAATCTGAATAACATCTTCCATAACGTAAGGAATAGTCGTAAATTCATGCGGAGCCCCTTTTATTTTAACATTCGTGATAGCGGCTCCTTCCAGGCTTGAAAGCAAAACTCTCCTTAGAGCATTTCCCAAAGTTACTCCGTATCCCGGATAGCATTCTTCAATTTCAAAAACGCCTCTCGTTTCACTTATTTCTTTAACCTTAGGCCTCTTGGGCAAGGGAATTGTTTGCATAGAATTTAGTTTAAAAAGTTAAATGAGTTTATAAAGCCTATCAAAGAGAAATGCAAAACTTGGCTGGAAAAGTTGTCTTATCTTTATAAACTTTAAAAACTTGCCTATCTTGAATAAAACTCAACAATCGCCTGGAGATCGGCTTCCGGATGAACATCTTCCGTATTGGGGATACTCACTAATTTACCTTCCAGCTTCTTCGGATCCATCTCTGTCCAAGCAGGAAGGTCTTTTTTCTTGTTCTCTAGCTTCTCCCGCAAGTTTTTTACATAATTCCTGTTCTCTTTAAACAAGCTAAAACCAACCGTATCGCCTAATTTTAGAGCATAAGAAGGAATGTTGGCCGGTTTTCCGTTTACCTTAAAAAACCCGTGACTGACGAGTTGTCTTGCCCCACTACGTGATTCGCCAAAACCTATCCGATAAACAAAATTGTCTAATCTTGTTTCTAAACACCCAATCAGAAGATCGCCAAAATTGCCTTCTTTGCCGACACAAGCGTTAAAATATCTTTTAAATTGCCTCTCGTTGAGCCCGTAAAGCCTTTTCATTGTCTGCTTTTGGGCTAATTGCTTGCCGTATTCCGACAAAGCTCCCGCTTGCTTGCTGTGCTGCCCAGGAGCGTATGGTTTCTTGACAATAGCACATTTCGCAGAAAAACATCTCTCTCCTTTTAAGAATAGTTTCTTGCCGGATCGGCGGCACAATTTACACTTATCGTTGTTATTTTTCATACGGACAAAATGAAATTTATAGCCGTTGTCAGTAATCCATAAGGATTTACAGATTGCAAGATAACTACCTAACGGCGGGCGAATTAAATTGACTAAATTTAAAAAAATAAAAACAAACAAAAAGACAGCTGCCTTTCTGTGAATATTTCTATACCACTCTATTGCGGCAAAATTATTCCGTCAAATAATTTTTGTCTTGTCTTGGGCTTGACTACTATTACATTATAGTTTTTTATGTGGTATAAAGGTTTTAATGTAATTTTACAAAAAATGGCAAAGTACAATGCTCATAATTTGAAAAAGCTGCTCAACAAAAACGAGCAGGAGCTAAAGCCTCCCAACCGTTTTATTCACCCTTTTCGTTATTTTTTTTACCAAATAAGAACCAGGGGGGGAAGAAAAAAAATAGGCGGAGAAATTTTAAGTTTCACTATTTGGATTGCCGCCGGATTTATTTTAGCCGTAGTGGCAGTACTGGCCTACCTCACCAAAGACCTGCCCAATCCCGCTAAACTTTCCGAGCTCCAAGTCGCGGAATCAACTAAAATTCTAGACCGCACCGGCCAAGTTGTTTTATACGAAATCCACGGAGAAGAGAATAGGACCGCCATTCCCTCCGACCAAATGCCAAAACACATCAAAGAGGCCACCGTCGCGGCCGAAGACGCGGATTTTTACAATCACCACGGGCTCGATTTTAAAGCGATTGTCAGAGCAGCGATTTCTGATATTCGTGGCCAATCGAAACGCCAAGGCGCTTCCACAATAACCCAGCAATTGATAAAAAACTCTATTCTCGATCGCCAAAAAACTTTCACCCGGAAAATAAAGGAAGCTATTTTATCTTTAGAGTTGGAACAAAAGTTTTCCAAGGATGAAATTTTGGAAATGTATCTTAACGAAATCCCCTATGGTTCAAATGCTTACGGAGTGGAAGCGGCTTCCCAAACGTTTTTTGGCAAAAATGCCGCCAGCCTGGATCTTCCTGAAAGCACCCTCCTAGCGGCCCTGCCTCAAGCTCCTACTTATTATTCTCCTTATGGAACCCACGTCGCCGAATTAAAACAGCGCCAAGAGTGGATACTCGGTCGAATGGTCGAGCTCGGGGACATTTCCCAGCAGGAAGCTGAAGCGGCCAAACAAATTGACGTGATAAAAAATATCCGGCCGCTCAGAAACAATATCTTAGCTCCTCACTTCGTAATGTACGTTAAAGACTGGTTAGCAAACAAATACGGAGAAGATATAGTCCAACAAGGAGGATTCAAGGTATATACTACTTTGGATTACCAAAAACAGCTTTGGGCGGAGGAAGCCGTAGCGGCAGGAACGATTAAAAACGAACGAGATTATAATGCCAAGAACGCCGCGTTAGTTTCAATCGATCCAAAAACCGGAGAGGTTCTTGCGATGGTTGGCTCCCGCGATTATTTTGATACCGCCAATGACGGCAATGTTAACGTCGCCACTAGTTTACGCCAGCCAGGGTCTTCCTTCAAACCATTCGCTTATGCGGAAGCTTTTTCCAAAGGTTACAATCCTGATACGATCCTTTTTGACGTTAAGACTAATTTTAAGGTGGGAAACCAGGATTATACGCCCCAAAACTTCAACGGCTCTTTCAACGGGCCGGTCAGTATGCGAGAAGCTTTGGCTAACTCGCTCAATATTCCCGCAGTGAAAACTCTTTATCTAGCCGGGATAGGCGACACTATTGATTTAGCAAGGTCGATGGGCATAACTACCCTCAGAAGTTCAGAAAATTATGGTTTAGCGTTGGTGCTGGGAGGAGGCGCAGTCACCCTCCTTGATGAAACTTCCGCTTATGGTGTCTTTGCCAACAACGGAGAAAAATTAGATCCCCAAACAGTTCTTAAAATCGAAGACGTCAACGGAAAAACTATTTACGGAAAAGATAACAAAAAAAGTTTGGTAATACAACCGGAAATCGCTAGAAGAATAAACGATGTCTTATCGGATAACGGAGCAAGGTCAAAAATTTTCGGTAGCCACAGCGCATTATATATAGACGGTTACAAGGTAGCCGCTAAATCCGGAACAACCCAAGAATTCCGCGATGGTTGGACAATAGGATACACTCCCGATATCGTTACCGGGGTTTGGACGGGAAATAACGACAGCAGCCCTACTCGGCAGGGAGAAGGAGTATACACGGCGGCACCGATTTGGAACACTTATATGCGGCAAGTTTTAGCCACTTTACCCAAGGAAGAGTTTATTCCCCCTCCTGACCTTTTTAAACCGGATAAACCAATGTTAAACGGAAAGATTGGGGAGTCCCAAGAAGTCAGAATTGACGAAAAGACAGGACTTTTGGCCGAGGATAATTGCCCCGACAAATGTACTAAAAAGGTCACTTTGGCAAACGCCCATACTATTCTTTATTACGTTGACAAAAACGATCCCTTGGGGCAAATTCCTAAGAATCCAGAAAAAGATCCTCAGTTTAAACAATGGGAAGAGGGAGTACAAAAATGGTACAGCGGCCGCCAAGACAAAGGCGACAAAAAAGACAAGAAGGATAAAAAAGATAATTACGACGGCGTAATTCCTACTGAAAAATCCTGCAGTTGTAAAAAAGGAGATTAAAAAAAATTAAGAACGCGCCCCTAATTGCTGCGCGTTCTTAAAAATATTAACTTTCCAGCCTTTTCTTTACATCATTCCACTCATTCCGCCCATATCCATTCCGCCCATTCCGCCCCCCGGAGTGCAACTCGAACAACCATCTTTCTTCTCAGGAATTTCACCGACAACCGCCTCGGTAGTGAGTAACATACTGGCTATCGAAGAAGCATTTTGTACCGCTAACCGCGTAACTTTCGCTGGATCGACAATTCCCGCTTTTAGTAAATCTTCGTACTTATCAAGTTCAGCATTGTAACCTTCGGCACCCTTGAGGCTTCTCACTTTTTCCACTACCACCGAACCTTCTTTTCCGGCATTGACGGCAATTTGCCTCAATGGCTCCTCAAGTGAATTTTTGACAATTTCCACTCCGGTAGCTTCGTCTTCTTCCAATTTTATTTCTTCTTTGAGCGACTCAACGGCACGTAGTAAAGCCACTCCTCCTCCGGCCACAATTCCTTCTTCCACAGCCGCTTTGGTTGCTTCCAAAGCGTCTTCCACCCGATGCTGTTTCTCTTTTTGCTCTGTCTCTGTAGCGGCGCCTACGCGAATAATCGCTACCCCGCCGGATAATTTAGCTAAACGCTCTTGTAACTTCTCCTTATCGAATTCTGAATCACTTTGCGCAATTTGACGCCGAATACTGGCAACCCGATCCTCTATGCTGTCTTTATTACCCTTGCCACCCACTATGGTAGTATTGTCTTTGGTAGCGATCACTTTATCTGCTTTTCCCAACATATCGACGCCGACTTTTTCTAACTTTAGCCCTTTTTCTTCAGAAATCACTTGGCCTCCGGTAACGATCGCGATGTCTTCCATAATTGCTTTGCGATTATCACCAAACCCGGGAGCTTTTACCGCGAGCGCGTTGAGAGTTCCCCGTAATTTATTGACCACTAAAGTCGCTAAAGCTTCCCCTTCGACTTCGTCGGCGATTATGAGAATTTCCTTTTTCCCCATCTTAGTAATACCCTCCAAAATAGGCAGGATATCTTTGATCGCGGAAATTTTTTGGTCGGTTATTAAAACCATTGGATCTCCCAAGGTAGACTCCATTTTTTCCGGATCGGTAATCATATAGGGAGAGATATAGCCCTTATCGAATTGTAAACCTTCTACCGTTTCTTCTTCCAGCCCAAAAGTTTGCGATTCTTCTACCGTTATTACTCCGTCTTTACCCACTTTTTCCATCACATTGGCAATCATTTTCCCTACTTCCTTGTCTTGAGCGGAAATAGTCGCGACCTGAGCTCTTTCTTCTTTTGTTTCAATTAGTTTCGACTGTTCTTTAATATTTTCGATAACTTTTTCCACGGCTTTGTGAATCCCTCTCCTGATCCCCATTGGATTGGCTCCCGCTGCCACATTTTTCATTCCCTGAGCAATCATCGCTTGGGCCAAGAGGGTAGCAGTAGTAGTCCCGTCTCCGGCGGTGTCATTGGTTTTGGAAGCGACTTCTTTGACCAATTCCGCCCCGATATTTTCGAATTTGTCTTCCAACTCAATCTCTTTCGCGATAGTAACACCATCATTAGTAATTGTAGGAGACCCAAACCCTTTATCCAAAACAACGTTTCGTCCCTTAGGACCAAGCGTCACTTTCACCGCGTTAGCGACCTTGTTAACCCCCGCGACAAGGTGTTGTCTCGCTCTCTCACCAAATTCAATTTTTTTGGCCATGTCAATACAATTTAAAAATAATATTTAATAATGAAGAAAATTGTGGTACAACTACACCATTTTTTTAACTTTTCTTTCTTAACTTGTAATTGTATTTTTAGCACTCGTCAAGTTGGAGTGCCAAAATAGTTTATTGACACCCTAAACAAATTCCTCTTTCTTTTTCCCGACATCGATAATAAACGAATGAAGGCTTTTCCGGCCAATAATCACCGGATAACGCAAGTGTTTTCGGCGAACGATGGTAGCTTTGGTATTGATAGACTTCCTATCAAGAATGATTCTAGTTTCGATAACCGGCCGAATACTCACCCCGTTTGACGAATAAACCAACTTGATATTTTTTATCAATCCTTGGGATTTTCTTACGATGTCCTCTAGGTGTTCCTCTCTGATAATTCGGGTTTGTTCAAATTGATATTCAATTTCCCGGCCGGGAAACAGTAAAGCGCCATGATAGTGAGGAAAATATTGCTTAAAAATAGCCAGTGCTTCGCCATAACCTAGTTCCACTGCTAATTCTTCGTCGATCGACGTATAATATGCTCCCGTATCGAGTTTGGCGTCAACAATTCTCTTCCCCCTCGGCCCTTCGATCATAATCTTTTTGAAAATTCCTACCACTCTCTTCCCGGTCATTTCTTCAACTCCATCTTCAATCTCTCCACCAAAAAGATCTTGAGCCAGCCTTACCGCTCTTTTAACTCCTTTTATATCAAGACCTTTGACTCTTTCCAATCTCTCTCGCAGAGGCGCTCTGTTTGCGTTTTGAATCGAAAGGCCAGGACGCACATTGATCTCCGCTACTACCGGACCCCTGTCTCGGTCTACCATAATATCCACCCCCAAAAAACCTAAACCGCTGACTTCTTGACAACGAACAGCGATTTCTAGAGCTTCCTGCCAATAAGGAATCCGGATCCCCGCTAGAGGTAGGCGAGTCCAAGGAAAATATTCCAGCAGATGATCTTGCTGAGTTGACAAATTACGAGTAATAGCATGGGTAGTCACTCCGGTAACCATATCGATTCCCGCACAAATCCCCCCTAAATGTAGGTTGGCCCTCCCTCCCGACTCTTCAGTGGGTAAACGCAGCATCGCCATCACCGGGACTTTGTTAAAGACTATAATCCGCAGATCAGGAATTCCGCGATAGCTGTAAGGTTTCAGCACCCGGCTTATTTTAACCCGTTCTTCGAAGAAAGCTTTGTCCGGTTGGCTAGAAAGTGAATAGCTCCCTTCAAAAATATTCCGGATATGCATTTTTAGTTCCGGGATGGTAATCTCTTGTTTGTCCGCCTTAACCCAATTACCACTTTTTTTGTTCTTCCCATAAATAACAACGATCCCTTCCCCTCCTAACCCCCGGTTAGGCTTAAGTACAAAGCTCTTGGGCAAAGAATTCCAATCAAAACTCTCGAGCTCCTGAGTATTTCTTACCTTACCCAAAAGTTCCGGTACTGGAATCCCGGCTTTACGAAGAATTTTCTTGGAAAGCAATTTATTATCGGCAATTTTTCTAGATTCTTTGGAATTATATGGCCGAATAAAAAGCAAGTTCCGGGCATTCATCCCAAGGACCCGACTACTTTTTTCTAGGTAGTTCCACATTTTCTATAACGTCACGAAATCTAACATATTCATTAAACCGAAGCCCTGTCCATTTACCCAAGGCAATATTTAAAATAACTATCAATACCACAATTACCGGATAATTCAATACCAACAGTTGGAAAGCTTCCCACTTGGCAAAAAAGTAACAGACGGCTGCCAAAAACATTGTTTCTAACGCGAGAAAAAAAGCGGTACGGAAACCTCTCTCCGTTTGAACCAGGACAAATTTTTCCACAATAGTAATCATTATTAAAAGTGGAAAAATTGATACGCTAGCCAGTCCTGTACGTTGGAAACTTCCCCCTATTGCCAAAAAAACCAAAACTGAAAGCGCAACCACCGAAAGCATTATTGCAGTGCGCGACATATAAAGCAGCTGAAAACTTTTCAAAACAAACTTCATCGCTAAAGCAACGGTCAATATCACAATAAATATTGCCAAACCATATTTAAGGGTTGTCGCTAAAAGAGCCACGGCTATAATAGAAGGAGTGTAAATTCCAAAGGCTTTAATTCCAATTATTTGCCTGGCGGCCGCGATTATAGTAAGAATCACCGGATACATCAGTATATAAATTATCGTCTGTTCCGGAACGCCTTGATTAAGGGCGAATTGAACGAGGTCAGGCATAAGAGGAGTTTATCAAGTTAAATGAGTTTATTAAGGTTTATAAAGAGCAATACAGAGTATTGCTAGGACAATTATCTTGTTTTTATAAACTTTATAAATTTAGAATTTTATTGTATTCTAAGTGATTTTTATTATTTGGTAATTAGCTTAGCTAATAATCTTTCAATAAATTAACAAAAAATCGTATTCCCGCTTATTACTTCAATTACCGATTGATTACCAATTACCGCATTTTTGCAAATTTGACAAGTATTTTCCGTGGGTTAAAATTAAACTAAAGTGGTAAAAAGTGGTGAGTTGTGGATAGTTAAAAAAATAATTAACAAATTTTGCCCAAAATACCTATCTTTACCGGCGAATATCGCCACTTGTTAGATTTCAAGAGAAGGCTGGCAATCCCGGTTAAATTTAGGAATACTTTTCATAATAAGGCAGTAGTAACCAAAGGTTTAGACGGGTGTTTATTCATATATCCCGTTCCCGTATGGGAAAAACTGGCAGAAAAATTAGGCAGTCTGCCGTTAGGGGAAAAAAAGATGCGCCAATTCGTCAGACTAATGCTTTCCGGAGCGATAGAAACAGATATGGACAAGCAGGGAAGAGTTTTGATTCCTGGTTACCTAAGCGAGTTTGCCTGTTTGAAAAAAGATGTTGTGATTATCGGACTTTATGATCGTTTAGAAGTATGGGATATAGCAGAATGGAATAAATCAAGGAAAGAAGCCGAAGAGGAAAAGGATAACGTGGCCGAAGAATTGGGCAAGTTGGGAATATACTAAACGGGTTAAGCCGGTTTAGCAAGTTTAACAAGTGGGATTTTGGTGATTATTTAATTTATTTTAATAATTAGTTGCCGAGTTTACGAGTATCCGAGTTAGCGAGTAGCTAAGAAATTTTACTCGTTGACTCGCTAATTCGGAAACTAATTTAGATGGTTATAAAATTCTTTTTTAGACGGAATGACCCTTTTTTGAAACGAGGACCTGCCTACCGGCAGGCAGGCTGTCGGGCCACAGATCAAAAAATGGCCATTCCGTCCCACTAAGAATTATAAACTTCGGGGGTTTTGTAACCATCTAATTATGCATATTCCTGTATTATTAGCATCGGCCGTAAGATTGTGGACATCACTCGATAAGTATGCCAAAGTAAAGTCCGGCCTTTACATCGACGCGACATTCGGAAAAGGAGGACACAGCAATTATTTGTTAGCGCATCCCGCAAAAGAAAAAAACGTTATTGTTGTAGGAATAGAAAGAGACAGTAAGCAATACCGAAATTCGCATGCTAGATACCAAAAAGAGATAAAAAACAAGAAACTATTTTTATATAATGAAAATTTTGCGAATATTTCCGCAATCATCAGTTCTTTCCAAAATAAATACAAACAGAAATTACCGGTAAGGGGCATCTTGTTTGATTTGGGAATATGCACCGATCATTTACGGGCAGGCCGGGGCTTCAGTTTTCAAGAAAGAAACGATCCGCTGGATATGCGCTTTGAATCGGAAGAAAAAACCTTAACCGCCGCAGATATTTTGAACAGTTGGCGCGCAGAAGAGCTAGAAGAGATATTTAAAGAGTACGGCGAGGAAAAATACTCTAGAAAAGTAGCAAAAGCAATTGTTTTCAGCCGACAAAAGAAAAATTTTTTTACCACCGTGGCTGACCTGCTGAAAATTTTAGAGCAGACCCTCGCTTCCGCGTACAGAAAGCAGAAAATACATTATGCTACTCGAATATTTCAAGCCCTGCGAGTAACCGTTAACGATGAATACAAAAATATCGAGCAAGGTTTGGCCGATTCGTTAAAGATATTGGACAAACAAGGAAGAATTGTCGCGATTAGCTTTCATTCGGGAGAAGACCGGATTGTCAAAAATTTTTTTCGTTCCGAAAGCAAAGACTGCCTTTGTGGACCAAATATTCCCCGTTGTGTTTGCGGTCATCAAAAAAGTTTGCAGATAATCACCAGGAAACCTCTCGGGCCGGACCCGGAAGAAATCAAACGAAACCCCAATGCTAGAAGCGCAAAACTACGAGCCGCCGAAAAAATTTTAAACTTCAAATTTCAAACTTCAAATTATACAGTATGCCCTCAATAACCTTTTACAAACAAATCGCAAAATCAAACTATAATACAAAGCGCCGTTACGCCGTTTTACCCCGCGTTAATATCGGTCCCGCGACTTTAGGAGTTATTACCCTGGCAATCGTTCTGCTTATGAGTTTGCTTTATCTTGTTCAGGCAAATTCGACCGCGACGAAGGGATACGAGATCGAAAAAGAACAGGACCGGATCAAAAAACTAGAATCCCAGTCGGAAAAACTGGAGCTTGAAATGGCGCGCCTAAGATCAACAAAAGAGTTAGAAACCCTCCCCCAAAAATTAAACTTGAAGCCTTCCAACGAAGAAGAATTAGGTTCAATTCAATTCCAAGACAAAGAAGCGGTAGCGGGTATCCCTCCCGAAAAAGAAGGGCGTAACCCAAAAAGATAACCTCGACCGTAAACCGTATGAATTAGCCTACGATTCGTTGTGCAATCGGTATCAATCTTGCGACGCAAACTAAGGATATGCACTTCCAGCGTATTGGTAAAAACATCAATATTTAAGTCCCAAACACTTTCCAATAGAGTCATTTTGGTAATCACCTGCCCCTGATGATGAAATAAAAAACTTAATAGATCGAATTCTTTCCGCCGTAAAGTTATTTCTTTGTCCCCCCTTGTCGCCGTAAAATTTTCCGGGTCTAAAATCAAATCATCGATTTTCATAACCGCCGGCTCGCGGTTTGCTATTTTTTCCCTTCGAAGAAGATTGCGCATTTTTAGTGTTAACTCCAAAAAAGAACAGGGATAGGCGATAACCTCGTCCAAGCCTTTTTCCAATAGAATAATTCTTTTTTCCAAATTGGTATTCTTGACAAGGGCAACAAAAAAAGCCGAGGAACTTTCCTCGGCTAGTTTATTGATTGCGCTGACTAAAGCTTCAAAGGGATCGATAGCCAATATGACAATATCGTAAAAATTTGTCTTGGCCATCCAAAGGCCTTTTTGCGTCCCGGTAACCTTATCAACCAAAAAACCTCCTTGCTTTAAGCATTTCGTCAAAGAAACAAGCGCAGTTTGGCTAGATTCTATAACCAATACACGCATTCTGTTTTCCCTATCGTTAAAATTAAATTTCTGAATTATTAGTTTCTATGGGATAAATATATTTAAGGCAAGAGGGAAATATAAAATAGAACTCAGGAAACCTGTTAGGTTGCGAAGAAGTAATCCCACCATTTACGCAGATTATTACGATTATCCTTGAACTCTTGATTATTTTGTTGAATAAAGGCTTCCGGTTTTTTTTCACTTTGCTGATCGCCTTTTACCAAAAGCACTTTCTCGCCTTCTTTTTGAACGCTTAGTTTTTCCTTGGCTTCTTTTTCCTGAAAATCATCGGTTTTGAAATACTCAATCATCCCCTTTAGTTTTTGATTATCTCGTTCTTTTTTTTCCGCTTGACCGCGCAGATCTTCAATCTCATGTTGAATTTGGTAACGCCGATAAGTCTCTTGCATCAGAGCGAGTGATATCATAATAACCGCGCCCAAGCCGACCGTAATGAGAAAAAAACGAATTATAGTATTCATAAAGACGATCAAAAAAAATCTAAAATTTTATAATTCTGAGCGAGGCGGAATAGCCGTTTTTTGAAGCGAGGACCGTCAGGCCAAAAATCAAAAAACGGCTATTCCGCCCAAAAAATAATTTTGTAACCATCATAGAATATAATCTTCAATTTAGGATCTCACTCATTATTTTATCGATATTCCTCTGAAACTTAGCCAATCCCCCATCATTAATAATAACGAGATCCGCTTTTTTGCCAAGCTCGGCAATATGTTTTTCGTTTTCTTGGGAAACGAGTTTTTTAAATTCGGCAAAAGAAACGTTGTCGTCCGATTTCTCTTTTCGCTTGCAAACTCTTTGCCAACGAATTTTTACCGGCGCGTCCAAAAATATCAAAACGTTTCGCTCGAATTTCCGCAAGAACAAGTAATCCGGCGGCAAGCGCAAGCCATTGACCACCATGATCTGATCTTCGGCTTTTTCCCGAATGGTTTTTTCCATGGCTTTGGTCAGAATATCTTTACCGTACTTTCTCTTCAAAACATTCATCAGCCAAGCTAAATTTTCCCGGGAAACTTCAATCCCAAAAATCTTCAGCACTTCCACCAAAAGATAAGAGAAACGGAATTCTTTGGCGGCATACTTTTTTTTAATATAAGAAGCGGCCGTATCTTTACCGCTACCGGCTGTCCCGACAAGACCGATAACAAGAGGTGCGCTGATTTTCTTTTTTCGCATAATCTTTGGCATCTATTATTCTAATTTCGCTACCCTACTACTTTATTAACCCACCCACTGATTTCATTGTTTTACCCCGCGTAAAATTATATTATTATCTAGTCCAGTAATGAATTGAAAACTACTTTTTAAAAATAAAGGGTTTTTTTAAATAAGGAAATACTTGACCGATTAAGCGAAGATGAGAAAAACTAAAAAAAAAATTATTCTGTGGATTGTACTAACTATACTTTTTTTGTTAATTCTTTTTCTCCAAATTTTTCTTTGGAGCCAACATATTTATACTACAAAATGAACCTGGATTTTTTAATTAGATAAAGCATTCCCGCTGAAGCGAAAAAAAATAGAACTATATAAGCGATTTGGTTTAAAGTCAGACCAATCCACAAATGATAATTAGAGCTAACAAACGCGTTACTATGCTCTGTGTTGGCAAGCGGTAGGTCGTTATTGCGAAAAAAATCCGTCAAAAATCTAGCCAGCGACGTCAAAGCTAGCATCATCAAGGCAAGAAAACCCGGTATTTTTAGTCGCTTACGAATAACCCAACTAAATAAAAAAATTAATAATAAAATTATTGCTTCGTAAAAAGAAGGCTCGTGGCGATAAGCGCCCAAATAATAAACTCCGAAAAAAGAATTAGTGATTTTACCGGGATGGTAGCGAGTGAAAGCATCTCCCAGTCTCATTATAAATAGGCCGGCGCAATAACTAAGGAAGAAGGCATCCGCATATTTATACCGGTCTTTTTTCTGACCGCGTAAGTAAGTCCCCAAAATTAACGCTAAAAAAAGTCCCAATAAAACCCCGAAGGAAATTTTTTGGGCAGTATAAAAATAAAACACCTTGCTCTGATTCTCAAAATCATGGTGCAAATAGATTCGAGACAAAATAAAAAGCGCTCTAGAAAATATGTTAGCAAAAGTAAAGTAGAGTAGGAAAATTACCGAAACGGTAAAAATATTGAGCGACAACCTTTTAACTTCTGCAGTTAACACCAGCATATACACAAGGACGGTTATCATATAAAATACCATAATAACTGGAATCAAATATCCCGCAACATGAATATAATTTAAATATGGTAGAAAAGAAAGCATATAATTTTTATTTCGCGGCACTATTTTTACGGAACATCTCCCTGCCGTATTTTTTTAGTGCGTATAAAAATATTCCCGATGTTATAATAAACAAAATACCGTAGGCTACTTGGTTCAAAGTTAAACCGTTTGCAAAATGAAAATTAGATTGCGGCAAATCGTCGCTCCGAAGAAAATCCACGCTAAAACGAAAGAATGATTGCCAAATCAAGATTATGATCGCCAAAATTCCCGGCCGGGTTATCTTCTTTCGCAAGGACCAAACAAAAATAAAAAGCGCCGCTGTAAGCAATATTTCATACAAAGAAATTTCGTGCCGAACCTGGCCGAAATATTCCATTCCCCAAGGAACGCTAGTGACTTTGCCGATATGGTCGTGCCACAAAAAATTACCGATGCGGTAAAAAAATAAAGTGGCGACAACCGCCATTAAGTTGACATCCAAATAGTTCAAAATATTCTTGGTTTGCTTGGTAATAAGCGTGCCTAATATGACAGCCAATCCCACGGCAACAAGAACGCCAAAATAGACTCTTCTTAAATCTCCCCAGCCAGTAATATCGAATTTGAACATCCAACCGTCAGAGTGAAGCAACTGATGAGAGACAAAAAAGAATAGCTTTTCAAAAAAGCTTATCAAAAACAAACCGGACAGAAAAACAATCCAAACCGCTTTTTTATTCAAATTTAGTCTTTTTGCTTCAACCAAAAAAACAAGCAGGGCGACTATCCGCCCTATAAACCAAAATATTACCCAGCTCCTAATGATCGGATGGCCAAATAAATAAATCCACTTTAATTCGAAATAAGGTATCGCGTAAAACATACAAATACTTTTACAGTCCCCACTTTGTCGAATCGGTGATATTGATATTGGCTTCCGTGCAAACGGTATCCTGATTTTCTTTATTGATTTTTGCCCCGATCTTGCTTTGGGCGCCCTTGCTGTTCCCGAAAGCCGCTATCATTTCCGCATTGTCAGAGGAAATTGTTTCACCGTTTAGAATATTCCAAGTAGTAATACTATTATCCAAACATTGCTTTTTTATTGTCGCCTTTACTTGATCTTTTCTAGCAACACTAATGCGGGAATTAAAGTCGTCACCCGATCCCGTTTTTCTTACTAACACAGAGCATTCGGGAGTACAAGTAACCTTGGTTGAGATCGTTGAATTACAGTTTGTCTCTTGCCCGTCGCTGTCTACGATAGAAAGAGAAGGCATGAACGTGCCGATAGGATAAGTACATTCTTTAGTATTTTCAGCGCTTTCGGAAACATTGTCGGAAGAAGAACACTTCCATTTATACTTTTGGGGGGTCATCCCGGACACATAAGCTTTGTATTTGATAGCGGAAGAGTCTCCGGCGCCGGGAACACAAACTATGCGGTTCAGTTCACCGGTTTCCGCCGTAACGGAACAATATTTGAGGCTTGCTTCACTCGTTGGTTCCTTGGCCAATTCAATTTTAGCGGTAGCAACGGAACTTAAAGCGTTTTTAGGATCGTTATCCCGGGCTTCACAAGAAACCGCGTAAACGCCCTCTTTCGAGGACCGGAATTTTACTTTCGATTCATAAGGGTTCGAAGCGGTCGGATATTGCGACTCAATTTCCTTCATAACGAGACTAGGGTTTTCGTAGGGCATCCCGGTTGGAGAAAAATTGCCGGTCCAACGCGCAATACCTTTGGAAACCCGCACCTCGTCGATATAACCTGAATAATAATAAGGGGTGCCACCAATAGTCCACTTGCCTATTTGAAGCGGATTGGAATCACTTCTGATGGCGCCCGACGAAGACCAGGCGTCCTGTTGGACTCCGTTTTTAAAAGTGTACCAGTTGTTGCCGTTTCTTACCACGGCTAAATGAACCCACTGGTTGAGAGAAACCGGGCCCATGGATTTATCGCTGGCAATATCCCAACCCGACCCATTGCTGGTCGCGTAAAAACCTAAATGGTCCGAACCGGCGGAATAACCAGCAAGGAAAGGGGTATAAGGATCGGTATTGCTTCGGGCTATGGCAACTTTTCCGTTAGTATTATCTGTCCGATATTCCCACCAATCTAACGTAAAATCGCCAGTGCCAAACTCGAAATCGTCAGAGTTGGACGCCGCCAAGTAATCGCCGGCTCCGTCAAAATAGGCAGAACTATCACCAAACTTGGATTGGGCAGTGGAAATTTTGGCGTCCCCTCCGGCGGAAACAGCTTTTTTGTAAAGCGATTTGTCGGGAAAGAAAGTGGAACCGTCCAAACCGTCAAAATGAAGCAGCATTTTCGTATAAGAATCAGAATTCTCGTAAGTCCCTTTGTTAAAATTGAACTTCTGGGTTAGCAATCCTTCTTGCCAAACGTCTCCGTCTTTAAAGTAACAACTGGTGCTTTTTCCTTGATCATCAAAACAACTCCACTTTATTCGAGAAACTTTGTCGGACATAGCCGCGTTTTCAACGCAATCAGGATCAGCCACATTACAGGAAACCTCTACCTCCTCTTCCGGCAAAGCCGTATTTTTGGCAAAACTGATAGCCGTTTCGGGAGGACGGTTAATTACATTGTAGTTGACTATATTGCGCGCCTCTGCCAATTCACCTTCCACTTTAATGTTGATATTATTTAAAGAACACTGGCCGTAATATCGGGTGGGATGGGTTTTCTCTTCAAAACTATAACTGCCGGCGGCATAAGCGATACATTGGCTGCTAGAGCAACTGAAATAGGGACTGTCTGTTCTCGCTTCAGGTTCGGCTAAATCAGTTTTTTTGATAACTCCTTTTCCTGTTCCCGCGGAATCGAGGTTGTATAGATTTCCCTGATCCAAGCAGCCCTCCAAAGAATCACAGTCCGAAACGTCCGCGGGCGGTCCGCAAGCGCAGGCACAACCACCACAAGCACAGGCACAGGCGCCGCCACAAGCACAGGCGCCGCAAGCGCAGGCGCCGCAAGCGCCGTTTCCGGGAGGAGAAGGACAATTATTATAGCAACCCGACGATATACAAGGGGGAGGAGTACAACAATTTCTCTGAGCCTCAGGAATATAGGTAACTACATAGGAGGAATAAGGATCTGTACAGTATTCAAAAAAATAACCATTGGAAGCAAAGGTAATGTTGGCAGGAGTGATATAACCGAAATTTTCGCAACTGGGCGGAGGAGGGGGCGGAGGAGGGGGCGGGGGAGGAGGGGAGGCGTTATTGACTAATCTGCCCGACCAAATACCGCTTTGGGTCAACGCGACGGCCACCGGCTCACATTTGTTTATCCCTGTGTTTTCCAAAGAAGTTTTATTGCCGCTTCGATTAAGGTAATTATCAAAAGTATAAGTAGCAGTATAATTGTGGGTGCAAGCCCAGTTTGATTCGGCTTTATTGGCCGATCCCCCTACTTCAAAAGTATTTTGCGCCCGGGAAACTTTTTTAAAAAATACCATGAAGACGCTGCAAAAAAGCAGTAAAACCATCACCCACTTTTTCCCTTGACTAATTCTTTTTATTTCCTGATAGCTCAAATTCTTTTTTTATTGGATTTATAGCCCTTGTTAGACGACTTATTAAGAATCAGCACTGCCGTTAAAATTCCCCCGATTAACAAAATTCCGGCCGCGCCCAGTAAAAAAACTATCTTGTTATTTTCTAGCCAATCTTTATTTTTTTCAAACGATCCCATTTTTTTCAAAGATAAATTATATTCCAATTCTTTGTTTTCGATTTGTTTTCCGTCTTCACTTTTAAGCGAAGCGACGAGTCTCAGATAATCATAGTCCCGACCCAATTTGATCGACTTATAGATTTCCCCCGTCCGGTCCCAGGAAGACCCTTCGTACCCAATTTCGTCTATCTTATTGCCATCCCGGTCTTGTAATACTAAATCTAATTTAATGTTTTTTTCTCCGGTATTTTCCTGCTCAGCCGAATTATAAAACAGGGGATCACGCCGCTGCACCTCGGAAAAAATAACAACGGAAGAGTCTTTAATAAAACCCGGCCTGTTTTTTGCCGTGTAGATGCCCAAGCCGCATATATCAAAACTGACATTCCCCAAAACAGAAAAAGGGAGCATCACAGTTTCACCCCCCAAATTACTGATCGGATAAGTAAAATACTTGGGGGAGGGCAAACCCGGTTGGCCGTTATCTTTCCTAAAGTTGTAATAAACCATCACTCCCGCTTCATTCTTAATGTTTTTTCCGTTCAATTTAAAGCCCACCAACTTTTTTTCACCAGGTTCTAAAGCCACCTCTTCGGTTTCCTCACTCAATACTTCGCTGAACCTGGGCGCTAGGCCAACCACTTGTTTCGTAACCAGCAGTTGTTCTCTTTCCGCTCCGAAATTTTGCAAAGGAACGGTTAAATCGTAGTCTTTTTTTGCGTCAAGATAAAGCACTCTTTCTTTAAGCTGGATCTTGTCGCCGGCAAGCGTCATTCCGTCCAAACCCCAAACGGTTTTTTCTTCTTTGCTCGGATCGGATTCAACCTTGATACGGGTTTTTAAAAAAGAGCGGTAGGCATCCGGGGTACCTTTAAATAAAACTCCGGCGCTAGCCGGATAAATCCTTATTTCGTAATCACCTTTTTTCGTTTCCCCGGAAGTTTGCCAATCAAAAACAAATTCTTTCTTTTCTCTCTGAAACAAAGAAACGGGATCATCCGGATAAGCCTTTCCTGCGGCCACCAAAAATTCCCCGTCTTTGACTGCGTCACTTAAGCGATAAATTTCCACGTAAAAATTACCTCCCGCCCAAAGATAAAAAAGTTTTTCCCCTAAAGCGGGCTCGGTATTTTTTATGAAGCCGTTGTCTTCAGCCGAAATAGCAATTTGTACTTTTTCTCCCGCTTTATATTGCCCCTTCTCCGTATTCAAAGTAAAATTTATCGATACCCCCGTATTTTTCATAAAAACGGGAATCGGATAGATGTAGGGAGAATTTAGCCACAAAAGAGCACCGCCTTTTAGAAAATGCTGTTTCTCTTTCAGATTGTCAGATTCGATAGAGCTTTTTTCGTTAGTAGCTGCCTGAGTACAAAAGGGTACCAAAAGCAGAAAAAAAACCAGTAAAAATTTTTTATTCATTTTTATTTTCACTGCAAATCAAAAATTTCACACATTCCGGTCATCCGCGGTGGCCGCCCCTATCCGCTGACAGGCGGGCCTCTCAAAAAGGAATTTTATTAAAAATAACATTTTTTTATAATAAACACTAACCAAGATAATAGCACGGCGAGTCCCGGAAAATCTGCCGGCATTGCCGGGCAAACAATCCGTATTCCTGATCGGAAATTAGGGTGTTCCGAAATAAGTAAGCAAAAGGTTCAAAAATAATATCATTATACTGTTCACCAAGAATTTTGGCTTCCGGCTCGCGGGTAGCGTAAATATCCAGCTCTCCACGATTGTAGGCCTGCCAAAGAGGAGTATTTCCTTCCAACCAAAGTCGAGAAAGATAGATTAATTTGCATCTCTCTTTGTCTTGTTCCGCAAAGAAATGGTATATTTTTTCGAGGTCTTCCTTGGTTTCTCCGGGAATATGGTAGATCAGCGAAAGGCAATAATACATTTTATTTTCCCGGAACTTCCGCAATACTTCCGCCGTTTTAAGCAAGTAAGCAGCGGGATGCTGCGTTTTACCCAAATAAAGAAGAAGATGGGGGGAAAGAGCTTCAATTCCCATTAAAGGACTAATCCGGGGAAATTCAGCAAACAATTCTATCAGCCGCGGGGTAATTTGATCCACCCGCACATTCACTCCTCCCACGGCTTGGGGAAAATGTTTTAACACAAAACGGAGTGTTTCTTCGCCAATTCGATCGTCGGCAAAAATGTTGGAATCTGAGAGAAAGAATGTTTGCCCGGCTCTTTGAAAATTAAGCAGTATTTCTCCCTGTTTCTTGATGCGGGGCAGTGAGAAATAACGGCCGATTCCCCAAGTTTCGGTGGCAAAACAAAAGCGACAGTTTCCCGGACAGCCCCGTTCTATCGGAAGAAGAGTGTTGACATTGGGGGGAAGATGTTTGTAATCCGCAAGAGTGATCAAGGGAAGACTGTCCAAATTGGCAATCAATTCTCGCAAAGGATTGTGGACCCACTTATTTCCGTCTCGGTAAGATAAACCTTTTATTCCCCTGAAATCCGCTTTTTTGCCTTTCTTGAATTCTTTTAATATTTCTTTTAAGGTATGCTCCCCTTCCCCTTTCACGATGACATCGAGCGAATTGCTGGCATACCGGGCAGCAATGCTGGTTACGCCGTTTAAGCCTACCCCGCCCATTATAATAAAAGTCTCCGGATGTTTAGACTTATAAATTTTCGCGAGTTCGATCCCCAAAGCTAGATCACCGCTTAAGACACTAATCCCCAAAATATCAGGCGACTCTTTTTCCACCTCTCTTAGAAAAAACCCCAACCTTTCAGGATAGGTTAAGCTTTCCGGCAAATACCCCATATCCAACCACATATGGCCTTCCAAAACAGCGGCCGAGAAGCCTTCTTCCTTGGCAATAGCCGCTAAAAAACCCACCCCCAAATTAGGAATAGGCATTTCCCGGCGAAAATCGGTATGCGCTCCCGGAATACGTAAAATTACAAATTTAGGCATAGCTTTATATTCTGCGATAAATCCCGTAGAAAAAATTTATAAATTTCCTACAATAAATCCAATACTTCAAACTTCCTATTTTCAAAGATAAACTCTCCCCGAAAATCCCTGCCCGCCGCTACCGGCATTTCCCAAATTGACTGTTCCTTTGATAAAAAGGGTTTGTCGATATAATAAAGATAATTGTTCAAAATATTAAACAAATTGTTGCCTGCTAGCGCTTCAATTTTTTTATAAAAATCGCGCAATTCTCCCCGGAAAAACATTAACTCCCAAAAATTCTTAAAACCCACCCCTTCTTTCTCCACTAGAAATTGGACAAACGAAGCGCAACCGGTAAGACCGGGATGATTCTCGGAAACCATTAAATAATCCATAATTCCGAATTCTAGCCAAAACTTCTCGGTGGGAATATTCATCACTTTAAGAATAAACGGAGGCAAATATTCGAGTTTTCTAGCCAAGTCAAAATAATCCAATCCCTCTTTTTTTCCCTGGATATATTGGGACAAACCTTCCCGATACCACATCGGCTGATTAAAAAAGCCTTCGTTTCGAGTTTTTTTCGACTCGGCGAATTGAATGTTATCCATTAATATATGGATATATTCGTGGACATCCATCATTTTGGTTTTTTGCTCGGCGAAAAGCGCTCCGCCGACAACCGCCGAAGCGGCGTTGGGCTGAAGAATAAATTTGCCGCCAGATTTTTCGAAAAGCAGCGATTTGGTTTCGGTGAAAGTACTGCTCAAATAGATTCGGTAAGGAATCGCTGGGATTGCCACTCCATTCTCGCGAAGAAATTTTTTCGTAAAACACAACGCGCAAACGATTCTCTTTTCCCATTGATCTTGAGTGGCAGGATCCACCTCGAAAAGCCAAAATAGCTCACCGCCGTTAAAAGTTTTGGTTTTTTTATTGTATTGATCAACTAAAACTGGAATTAGATCGCTCTTCATTGGCCGAATGATTTAATATTATTCTTAAAATAATGCTTCATATTTTATTGTCTAACTGGCACTTTAAAGGAAATCTTTTTATTCGCAAAAAACAAGCGGAGCAAGAAACGCACCTTACCCGATAATTTTTATTTCTTTGCAGTTTTTTCACCAAATCCGGTTCGCGAATAAACGGCCGGCTAAGCGAAACAAAGTCAAACCCTTTTGCGATGAGCTCCTCCATTTTTTCCCGGCTCCTTATTCCTCCGCAAACGCCCAGTGTCACTTGGGGATTTATTTTTCTAATATATTCCGCCTCTCTTTGAAAATAACATTCATAATTTTTATCCAAAATATTTCCGGTCCTGCACGGTTGTAAGTGAGGAGGAGTACGAGTAACAGAGCCGCTGAGTTCGAAAGCGTCAACTCCGCTTTTCGCCAAGATTCCCACCGCTTCCGCCGCCTCTTCAAAACTCAAACCTCCCGCTGCGTAATCACTGGCATTTATTTTCACCAGCACCGGAAAATCTTTCCCAATTACCATACGTGCGGCTCTCAAGATCTCCCTAATGATTCTTAAGCGGTTTTCCAGCTTACCCCCCCAACGGTCTTTCCGTTTATTGCTAAGCGGAGACAGAAATTGACCGAGTAAGTAATCATGGGCTAACTGCAGCTGAACTCCGTCGAAACCGGCTTTTTCCACCCGCAAAATCGCTTCTTTAAACTGTCCGATTGTTTTTAATATTTCACCCTCGGTCATCTCACGCGATCGGACAACACCCCGAGGACCCCAATAAACGTTAGTGGAGGGGGCGATTAACTCCCCCCCAAAAGGCCAGTCTTTTGCACTTTGGTGAGTAATTTGCATAACAATTTTACCTCCCGTTTGATGCACCTCATCAGATATTTTTTTCCATTGGCTAATCAATGAATCTTGGTGGATACCATTTTCGTGAAGGTTTATCTTGGAATCTTCTGAAACATACGCGATTCCGGTTATTGTCAAACCGCAATCGCCCCGCGTCAATTCCCCATAAATTCGCGAATGCTCCGGATTCGGGCTGCCATCCGGTTCCGCCACCCCCTCCAAAGTAGCCGAGCGAAAAACCCGGTTTTTAGTTATCAGCGAACCAATTTTTAAAGGCTGAAACAAAATATTTTCCCGTAATGCTTGCTTGTCTTCTCGAGAGGCGAGATCGATTGCTTCCCTATCGGGATTCATCCAGCATTGCGGATCTTTTTTGAAAGGGTCTCCGACTAGAGCATTGGTTACGGCGGGACAGCCGCCTCCACAAAGGTTGCGGTAATCACACCCCCGACACTCCGTGAAAGATCCCGGGGCTCTCAGTTTCTTTACTAAATTGGAATTTACCAACTTTTCTATGGAATCCTCCAAAATATTTCCCACCTTAACCGGCAGGCGCCGGCAAGGATACACCGTCCCCTCGGGAAGGACTGCCAAAAAACGGGAATGACATCCTTGCCGGACAGTCATTGCCGCCCGAGAATAAAGGGGAGTAAAATTACCACTATAACCTAGCGAAGGAACTATTTTAAGCCCGTCACAATTTAAAAATCTGATAGTCGTGCCCGTTCGCGAAAATAGCGCCGCCAACCTTCTCGTAATATTCAGTAGGATTTCTCGGTAATCCAAAGGAGAAAGAACTTCGTTGAGATAGTTTTCTCCTTTTCCTTCCGGCACCAAACGAGTCGGCCGAAAAGCGTCCACCCGGTACCCTTCACAAAGGTCAATTATCCCTTCAATTTCTGAAAAATTTATTTTTGAAATAGTGGAGGAAATTCCCACCGCGATGCCATGTTGTTTCAAAATACTTACGGCTTTCCAGGTTTTTTCAAAAGACCCCTCTCCGCGAAAATAGTTATGGGTTTTCTCCGTTCCGTCAATGCTCAACTGGTAAAAACGCACTCCCGCCTGATACAATGAATTAGCCGTATTATGGTTAATAAAATGGGGATTGCCTAACACCGCGATTCCCACTCCACGATTTCTGAGAGCGCTCACGATTTCCCAAAATCCTTCTTTAAGAAGAGGGTCTCCCCCCGTCAGTTGGACGTTGCCGATAAGATGATTGTACTCCAAGTAAGCCGCGTACTGGTCAACCACCTTCCGGCACTGGTCCAAAGTCAATTCGTTGGCAATTTCATTTTGATAGTTGGGCGAATCCAACATATAGCAAAAACGGCAATTACCCTGACACTTTGAAGTTAGATGCCATTGTAAGACAAAATTCCTTTCGGGATCCCAATTATCTCGATTATTTTTAGACAAAGCCATAAACCCGGCAAATTAGGATTTAAATTATCGACTGGCGCGCCAAAATATTTCCAACAGTCTTGGAAGTTTGAATTTATTTTCTGAATTTATCGCGCAACCACCCGGGCATCCGGAAGCGAGCGGCTTTATGAATAGAAAAAAGTTTTTTTATCGACATTCCCGCCCTCCGCCGTAGAGTCAGGATTTTATCCTTTTGCCTACCAAATTGGCATCTCACTTCTTCGATGACTTCGTCCACCCCCTCATTCAAATTCTGTTTTTCGCAAGATCCCATAATTTTCCCCATCGAGCTATCCAATTGAATTTCTACCCGGTAACGCTTTTTCTTGGGTAAAAATTCTACCTCCACATTCACTTTGGGCGGAAAATCCGAATTTTTAAATAACTTTCCCCATTTTTTGATTTTCTTATCGAGATAATTTCTGAGTTCCTCTTTTTGCTTTTGGCTTATATCCGCGTTAAAACGGTAATTGATTGAGACCATATGGTTATTGTTAATTTCCGATGCTTTCCAATTTATTAATTTTCATTCGATTATCTCTTTAGTATATTTTGCATCAAAATTAGATATCCAACAATTTTTGAACCTCCGAGGCTATCATTTTTTCTTCATTCGCTTTTATTGATAAAACCGGCACGTTTTTTAACACAAAGGACTTCAGCGGTTGAACTATTTTGTTCCTGGTTAGGTGGCTGCCGGCGCCTACCGCTCCGGTAAATACCAATCCATCACAGCCGCCCAAAACTGCCGCGTAGGCGCCAATATATTTTTGGACTCGGTACACCAAAACAGCAAAGGCTAATTTGGCTTTAGGATCTTTATTGTCTCGCCGCCTGAGTAAATCCAACATATTTTTTGCTCCGCTTAAACCGTAAATGCCACTTTCTTTTACCAAGATATTTTTTGTTTGTTTGAGGGATAATTTTGCTTTTTCGGCTAGATAAAAGATCATTCCTGGGTCAATATCTCCGGAGCGGGTGCCCATCACCAGTCCTTCGAGAGGAGTAAATCCCATACTGGTATCAACGGCTACTCCGGAATTAATTGCCGTTATGCTTGATCCGCCTCCCAAATGAACCGTAATTAATTTTAGCTTATTGACCGGCTTCTTCAGTAATCTCGCTGCTTCAAGCATTGAATAATTATGGGAGATCCCGTGAAAGCCATAACGATATAATTTGTATTCCAAAGTATACTTTCTAGGTATCGCATAAATTGAAGCGTATTTGGGCAGTTCCGAGTAGAAAGCCGTATCGAATACCGCCACGTGAGAAGTGGATTTCCCAAACCATTTCTTTGCCTCGATTACCCCTCTCAGGTTATAAGGATTGTGCAAGGGCGCTAATTCGCTATATTTTTCAATGATATCTACTTCTTTTTTACCGATCTTACTACTCTTTTTCGTTGGTCCACCGTGGACTATCCGGTGACCTACGGCCGTAATTTTACCAATTAGATTTTCGTTTACCAAAATTTTGTGTAGTTTCAAAAATGCCTTTTTGTGCCCTTCTTCAGGATTAATATTTCCTTTATTCCATTCAAATATCTCTTTAAATTTTTCTTTGTTACAAAGAAAAACTCGACTTTTAATCGAGGTGGAGCCAACATTAAGAGCGAGGATGTATCTTTTTGGAGGTATCATGGGCGCAAGTTGATTTTGGGTTTTAATAGTATTATTTCTTTTTCCCTTTCTTTTTTTTGTTTTTCAATAACGTCGCGGTAAGCGCTCCCACAAACGCTCCCACCCCTGCCGCGGCAACGAACAATTTTTCCGGATTGTTTCTGATATAATCTTTTACTTTGCCCTCCAACTCTTCCAACTCGTCCTTAGCTTTGATTACCTCCTTGCTGGTTGACCGAGTTAATGACTTAATCTTGGATTGAGCCACCGTTTGAAATTTTTTAAATTCTTTTTTAGCGTCTTTTTGGATTTTTTTGGCTTTTTTATTCAACTTTTTTATTGACATTGGTTTAATTAAAAATTGCAAATTTAATTTTTTCGTTTGTTTCTTTCACCCACCCAAATTCCTGCTATTGTCACGAGAGTACCCGTTAATATCAAGCCAACCCCCCTGAATCCAATAATCTCCTCCAAAAAATCCGCGATTCCCACTAAAATAAAAATTAATCCCGCCAATACCGCCAACGCGCTCAGGAGAAATTTAAGGCCGATTTCCATCTTAATCCTAATCTCTTTCTTGAATCGATCGACGCTTTCCCAAAAAACCGTTATTGCCGAGTTTTGGAGAAATTTAACGACAAAATTTACCATATCGATCGGCTCATTTTTTTTATTATTTTTTTTGTTATTTTGAGGCATATTTTTAAAATAATTTTCAATATTTATCAATTGCCAATTTTTATTCAACTTTTAATTTTCGTTTAGCTGTCACAAATTTGTTTGAAAATTAGCACGTTGTTGGAAATTATTTCAGGGTGTTTTTCTTCTCCAGTGCTCCCTTAACATCATATTTGCCAGTCCACAAATTTATCCGCAAACGAAACAGGTCCCACAAAACCCGAATATACCCATTTGGACCAAAAAGAGTAACAGTAGTTGCTTCATCGTTTATCCACACTACCGGCGCTTCCTTAATTTTAAATCCAAGTTTTTTCATTAGAACAAGCATTTCAAAATCAAACCCAAAACGGTTAACCATCATTAGAGGACAAACAAGTTCAGTTGCTTCGGCAGTTAGTATCTTAAATCCACACTGAGTATCCGGTATTCCCCACAAGCCGGTAACCAAACGAATCGCAAAGTTACCCATATTGCCCAATAGTTCTTTCCAAAATGGTTGGTGTTTTTTGACATCAGCTCCCTTGATATCTCTCGAACCAATAACTATTCCAACACTCTTGTCTTCAAAATGGGGAGAAAAACTCTCCATTTGGTTAATGGTAACTGAATTATCCGCGTCCATAAACAACCGATAAGCTCCTTTGGCGGCAAGCAGTCCCTGTCTTACGACATAACCTTTGCCGTGATTTTCGGGATTATTGATAATCGAAAGGTTCTTAATCATTTTTTGGTATTTTTCTACCACCGAGAACGTATTGTCGGGTGACCCGTCAATTACTACGATTATTTCGTAATTAAACCCTAAGGGGCTCAGATATTTATCCAAGGAAAGCAGTGTATTTCCGATTCTTTTTTCTTCTTTGTAAGCCGGGATAACCACCGAGAGAATCATTTCCCCTTTATCTCGAGTTTGATTTTCCCCTATCGTACCATTTCCTTCTGCCATATCTCCCAAATTAACCCTTTTGTTGGGAACGCTGTTTTTCTTGCCGGACTTTTTTTTGACTCCCGCTGGAGTTTTTTTGATTTTTGAGTCCGTCATATCTTCCTTGGCCTTGTTTTTTTCCTTGGACATAAATATCGAATTATATTTATTAAAATAGTTAAAAATCGCCTAACGTTTATTGCTGGAAATTCAGATCCTGAAAATTAATCAAGTCCCGGTTAATAGTGCTCAGGAATAAATAAGCTCCCAACACCAAGATTATTCCGATAATAGCGTTGATCATAGTTTTCCGCGCTTCTCCCGACATTCCTCGGTTCCCTGCGGATATCATATATTGGAACCCTCCGACCAAAAACATCAACACTCCCACAATAGCCACTGCCACCGCGGCAAAGTTGTAAATGCCGGTCACATAGTCTTTTAAAGACACTTCTCCTCTTCCCAAGTTGGGAATAGGAACCTCCAGTTTCCACCCGGCAAAAACTTTCTCCGGTAAATACAGCAAGACAAACAATAAAAACCAGCCCAATTTTACTTTATTTCTTAATTTTATTTTCGTATTTTTATTCATCGCAAATAATTTGCCTGCGTTCTTGAAGAAAATTTACTGTCAAAACAATTTTCTTGGAAAAATTAAATTATGTCCAATCTACCCTAAATAATAAATCTGCTATATTTTAAATAACTAACCAACAAAAAATGGCGACAGTCTTAAGTTGTTCTTTCCTGGCCGGCCTTTTTTATTCGCGATTCGTCCCGATTGGTATTTTTTGGGCAATTTATGCCGTAACTTACGGTTATAAAATAAGTAATTATTTTCTTCGTCAGGCGTTCATAACTTTCGCTATTGCCTTAAGTCACTTGATCGCCGCGATTATCGCCATATCCCTTCCCGTTGCCATCGCGAATTATCTAGTAGCGGGAGAGCATAAAAACATTTTATTCCCCTTTTTAATGATATTCGTTGAAAAAAAAGACATAAGCTTTTTCTTGAATCATAAATTCAAAGATTATTTTTTTTCTTTTTTGGTAAACAAATTGTTTTGTTCAAAAAAAATAATATTATTTTTAAAAGGTGCCTTAATAATTATCCAGTGCGTAACATTCTTATCCATAATCTTGGGGGCTATTGAGGTTTTTAACGATTATCACTCTCACGCTAATCCCGACATTTTTGACTTTTTTTTCCCTCAATACGGAGCCGGAATGTTTTGGGGAGGCACTACGATTTTTGTTTTTACTTTTTTCTTCCTTAATTTTATTTTTCCCAATAAAAGTCTATTAAAATGGAAATACCGATTGATTGCCATTTCTGACTTCGCGCCAATCCTCAGGAGACTGGCAGTTTCTCCCTTATTTTTCCATCCTTATTTTTTTCTTTCACCAGCGGGACGCTTACTCGTAAAAAGAAATGGGCTTTCCGCTGAAAAACTCCATCTGCTTTTGACTAAAGCTTTCCGGGAAAACAAGCGCGAGATTCCTGAGGAGTGGTTAAAATAATCAACGCAAAATGATAAACTAATGCCAAGCAACCCCGATAAAATAAAGAATTTAAAGATAGCGCTGGCCCACGATTTTTTCCTCTACCAAGGCGGGGCAGAGAGAGTATTTCAGGAAATTGCCAACCTTTTTCCCACCGTCCCTATTTTTACCTTACTTGCGAAAGACAAAAGAAACAAATCATTGGCCGAAAGAACTATTATCCCCTCTTTTCTGAATAGCCTTCCCCGTTTTATCCCCCACAGATGGCTTTTACCTCTTTATCCGGTTGCGGCCGAATCTATCGATCTTAGAGAATACGATTTAATAATTTCTTCCACTTCTTCTTTTATGAAAGGGGTCGTGGTAAAGCCGCGCACTTTACATATTTGCTATTGCCATACTCCCACGCGATACCTATGGGATATGAACGAGCAATACTTAAATATTGGCAAGGGCGCGGAACACCCTCCATTTCTCCAAAGCCCACAAAAAAAACTTTTACTGAGGGTGGTTTTAAACTATCTGCGAATGTGGGACCAGGCGGCTGCCGAACGGGTAGATTTTTTTATCGCCAATTCCGCTTTTACCGCGAAAAGAATCAAGAAATATTACAAAAAAAAGGCTAGGGTAGTTTATCCGCCGGTTGCTACGAAAAGATTTTACCTAAACAAAAACAAAGGCAAATATTTTCTCGTTGTGTCCCGGCTTTCCGCTTACAAGAGAATTGACTTAGTAGTAGAAGCCTTTAATCGCTTAGGTTGGCCACTTATAATTGCGGGCTGCGGCAGAGCCAAAAAAATGTTGCAAAAAAAAGCCCGGGATAATATTCGCTTTTTGGGTTTCGTAAAAGAAAAAAATTTGCCAAAATTATATGCTTCCTCTCGAGCCCTTATTTTTCCGGGCGAAGATGATTTTGGAATAACTATGGTAGAGGCGATGGCAAGCGGTAAACCCGTTTTAGCTTTTGGTTCTGGAGGAGCCCTGGAAATAGTGGAGGAGGGACGCACGGGAGAATTTTTTAACGCTCCGGAAGTGGAAATTTTGGTTGACGGAGTGAGAAGGCTGATTGAAAATGAAAAAAATTATTCGCCGGAATACATTCGATCTCAAGCAGAACGCTTTTCGGTAGAAAATTTTAAGAGGAATTTTATGGAAACGGTAGCGGAAATGATTGAAAAATCCAAAATCCCAAACTTCTACCCAACGGCAGGCAGGCGACAGGAAGGCAAATCTCAAATGAAATCCAAAGCCTTAAGTTCCAATTAGGATTTAAGACTTGGGGTTTCATTTGAGATTTGAATTTTAGGTTTGAAATTTATTATTATAATTCCATGTTTAATCGAAAAATAGGGATTGATTTGGGTACCTCAAATACGGTCGTAACGATTCCCAAGAAAGGCATAGTAGCAAGCGAGCCCTCGGTCGTAGCTATTTCTATGGATGACAATAAGATATTGGCGGTCGGTCAATCAGCAAAAGATATGTTAGGCAAAACTCCCGAAATTATCCACGCGGCCTGCCCTCTGAAAGATGGGGTCATAGCTGACTTTCGTGTCACGGAAGCTTTGCTCTATTATTTCATCCATAAAGCCGGAGGCGGCGCGATCAAATTTTTTCGACCCGAAACCTTGATTTCTATCCCAGCCGGTATTACTTCTACCGAGAGAAGAGCGGTAATCGACGCCGCTTTGGAAGCGGGAGCAAAATCCGCCTATTTAGTAAAAAAACCGGTGCTCGCCGCTATCGGCGCCGGGATACCCATTAACTCTCCGGCAGGAAACATTATAGTTGACGTGGGGGGCGGAACTTCCGAAATAGCGGTAATTTCCTTAGGCGGAATAGTCTCCGCCCATTCAGCCAAGGTAGGAGGAAATAAATTTGACGAGGCGATCATCGATTACGTGAGAAAAAAATATATGCTTGCGATCGGATCGCAAACTGCCGAGCGAGCCAAAATCAAACTAGGAAGCGCTATTTTGCAAAGCAAGGAAGAAAAAATGGAAATCAGGGGAAGAGATCTCAGCACCGGCCTGCCTAAAATAATAAAATTACACAGCAACGAAGTTACCGAAGCCATTCAGGACCAGTTACGGGAAATAATTCAAGCTATCAAAAAAGTACTGCAAGAAACCCCGCCAGAACTTGCAGCCGACATTATTGATCGGGGAATGATCTTGACCGGAGGAAGCGCAAAACTTAATAACCTGGACAGTTTGCTGGCAAAAGCCGTGGGAGTACCCTGCTACGTGGCTGACGAACCTGAATTGTGCGTAGTAAAAGGAATCAAGATAGTTTTGGAAAACCTGGATACATACAAAAGAAGCCTTATTAACTAACAGCTGGAATTTTAAATTTGGAATTGACAGAAAGTTTAAAACTTAAAATTTAAAATTTGAGACCCCCAAGCACCCATATTCTCAAAAATACTTATATAGCTGTCAACGCCACCGCTCTGTTTAAACAAAACAAAACCGGTGTGGAATGGTATACTTGGCAATTAATAAAATATCTAGCGCGGGAATGGAAAGAATCCGACCCCCCGATCGTATTGTTTTTGCCCGGCGACTCAACCCTTTTTCCGGAGAAGCAAATTTTCGGACAAACCGCGCTAAACATAAAAAACGCCAACTGGTATCTGAAGCCCCTGAAAGGAAAGTATTTTTGGACCCAGTACCGGTTACTAAAATTTTTGAATCACCGCCCACCCGGGGTTTTATTTTCTCCGTCGTACGTTGCCCCCCGTTTTCTGTCGAAGAACATTCCCGCCATCAACATTGTCCACGGTTTAGAGGGAGAATATTTTCCGGAGTTCAGAACGGTTAAACAGATTATTTCCGACCATTTGTGGATTATCCCCGCGTTAAAAAAACACAGGAACATAACAGTTTCGGAACACACTAAGAAGGATTTAAACCGTTTCTACCATATTCCGCTTCCCAAAATAAAGGTAATACTAAGCGGCCCGGGAACACTGGATGATAATTTAACCGGAACGGGCCATGACGCGTTCCTACGGAAAAACGGTAAAAATATTAGTTTTCTCTTTCTCGACGGTTCAAACGAAAGGAAAAACCTCCCCCTGGCAATCAGGATATTTTTAAAATTGCGCATAGAAACGAGGCGTGATTTATCTTTATATATAGCCGGCGCAATAAAAGACAAAAATATAATTAATTTTATAAAAAGTCGAAAAAAATATTTAATTCCGCTAGGCTATATAAGTGAAAAGAAAAAGATTAAGCAACTAAAATTGGCAAATTTTCTGCTTTATCCAAGTTTTTACGAAGGCTTCGGTTTTCCGGTCTTGGAAGCCCAAGCCCACGGTGCTGTTCCGATAACCCTAAAGAATAGTGGCTTGGACGAGATAGGCGGCAAAGGAATCATCGAATTTGACACGGAAAACGAAAAAAAATCTATTGCTGGAATAATCGATTATATCAATAATTCCGGCCGTTATCAGCAATTGCAAGAAGTGGGCCTCGAAAACGTCCAAAAGTACCGCTGGCAGAAATGTGCTCGAGAGACTAGGAAGTTTTTTTTACAAATAATCAGTAAATAAACAGTTATGCCTTATGAATCTTTTGATCAAGCCCCCAAAGAAATTAAGGATTATCTGACAGAAAGAGAGACTAGCGATCTAAAACTAAGGATTAAAGAGGGTTTAAACGCTCTTGAAAAAATTCCGAACGGCGGAGATCAAAAAGCTCATTATGTTAGAAAAAATTTAGTCATCTTGTTTCGAATGATCAATCAAGACAGTTTTAGGAAAAATGCCTCCCCCCATAACTTGCTTTTGGATTCGATAGGAAATTCCTCCGTTATTCTAGACGGTTGTGTGAAAAGGATTGAAAAAAAAGTCGCGGAAGGCAAAAATTCTCAAAAAGATCTATTGCGGTTAAACGAGGCCATCGATACTGAAATAAATAATATATACAATTACTTAAAAGAATTAGAAGCGGTTAGCAATATTCTAGGACAAGAAGTAAGTGAAAGCTGGCAAGCCAAAGACAAAGACGACCGAAGAAGAAAAGCAAAAACTGGTAGAGCAGCGTAAATAGTTGACAAAAAATAAACTTGGTATAGATTGATCTAATTTTATTAATTAGATCAATGTCGCGCGTTAAGACGTGGCTGCTGTCGGACAAAAAATTCTATCGTTACTTTCGGGCATTTACCCGCCACTTGCCCGGCCATTGCCGCGACTGCCTCTTCTCATCGGAATTCACCACTACAAACTATTCATCTTACTTATCCTACCTGTTTTTCCAAAACAAATTTACCAAGAGCGTAAAAATTTACGCTCCCTTCAAGAGCCCCGCATCCCCAAGAGTCCCGCCCACCAGCGGGACTTTCTCTTTTGGGGGATCCAAACAAAAAATACTTTGGTTTTTTGAAATAGAGAAAGTCCCCGCGCGGCACCGGAGCGGTTTGGTAAAATTGTTACAAAAACACCGGTCTTGCATTTTTTTGTGCTCAGTGTTCAAACCGGATTGTTTTTCTTCTAGTTTAGCAGAAATGAGTGATTTTTATTTTATCAAGAAGAGAAGCTGGCTGCCAATCGCCAAACAGGCAGAAAACATCTTTTCGCGCCTCCTCATAAGACAAGCGGTTGTGCCGGATTTTTCCCCAAAATATACCTTTAAGGAAAAATTAGTGATGAGAATTCTTTTTAGACTGCGCCGCCGCGTCATCAGTTTAGAGGAAATTTCATCTTATGTTTACGGCCGAAGACTGAACAAAAACTTACATGCCACCGAGGTGGCAATCGCAGGGTTACGTAGAAAACTAAGCAAGATAACCGGCCGAGAAACCACGATAAGCAACATCAGAAATTGCGGATACCGAATAGGCAAAGAAGTTTGGGAAAATATTTTGGCGGATGGCCAATTGCCAAAAAACAAAGACAAACGATGACTAAAAAACAAATAGCAACTACTTGTTTTGGCTTTTAAATCGTTCTTGCGCATATACTCTGAAAGCGACCAAAACTAACACTAACGGCAGTATTTGGGGCGAATAAACGGGAGTTTCAAAAAAAGCGTGCAGGGAGAACCAAAGAATCCCAAGGGAAGCGGCAAGGTTGTAATTATCAACAGCCAATACGCTTCGTCCCCTATCTCCGGCAGTAGCCATCCCCCTCACCTCGCTGAAACTCGAGCGAAGCGGATCTCTCCAAAGGGGACTAACGCAAAAAATTATAATTAAAATCCAAGCGGCTGTTCCTGGCAATCCTATTTCACTTGACAAATCCAAGTAAGTATTGTGGGCATATATTGGTTCCCGATATTTGGCCTCCGGCCTGACAACCGAAGCATAGTTTCCCAATCCAACCCCGAATACCGGATTTTTCAGTGTTACGCTCAAAGCTTCTTCCCATATTTCCAACCTACCCCTATTTGAACCTTCGCCAACGTCAAGAATAGAAAGAAACCTATCTCTTACCGGCGGCAGAATATAAGATAATATGATAATTAGCAAACCACCCATTATCAGGCGCTGCCTCGTACCGTAAAGCTTTTTTTTAGGATGGTTTCGCCAGAAATGAATTGCAAGCCAAGCAAGGACTCCCGCTAACCCTACGTAACTGCCGCGGGAAAAAGTTAGGAGCAAAACTATAAAAGACAAGCTCGGCAAAATCCAAAATATTTTGGATCCCCAACGTCTAGATCCCGGGGTCAGTTTAACCATAAACCGGGACTGGCCCGATGATAATAACGGAGAAGCATGCCCTAAAACATACGATATCTGCAAGGGGAGACTCATTCCCAAAAAGAAAGCCAACATATGCGGATCGGGAAATGTTCCGATAGCTCGCAATACCGTTACGCCGGAGATTCCCACGAACCAACTTGGATTACTGGCCACCGCTTCTCCGGCGTTAGTCCCGTATAAAATAGGAGCCACGAAATTACCCCAAAACTTGAAAAAGGCCTGTTGCCCCCCAATAAACTGGAATAAAAATTGTACCAATCCGATTAACGATACAACAAAAGCACTCCAAGACCAAAATTGGAATAGTTTTTTCCAGTCTTTAAATCTGCGAAGAAAAGCCAGGAGCAAAAAATAAATCGGAAATATTGTCAAGAATACAAGATACTTACGGGCAAATCTGTCTAAATCGCCCGCCGCCAACCCGGAAAACAAGCTCCAAAGAAGAAAAAACATAACCAAGATTGTAGGAGTAGACAAATTGAACCAAGCTTTTCGTTTATATATAATGCATATACTTCCTATTACCGCCAAAAATGTTATTATTAATCTGCCTGCTGCTAAATCGATATCCGCCGTCGGATTAAGCGCCGGCTGGAAAGGCAAAAGCGCGGGCAAAACAATCAGGATCTGCGGCATAAATAACCAAACCGAGACTGTAGCAACCGCCAATCCCAGTGCCCCCCCGAATATCGGCCCAAAATAAACGATGCCTATTACTCCAACAACGAGCACGGCAGAAAAAAATAAATATCTAGCTTTCATAATAACTGGTGACTGATAATTATCCATTCCGACCGAGAATTTTTAGAATTTTTTCGTTCAAGACAGAGACTTGAACCAACCGGATTTCATTCTTATTTCTTTCTTTTACTTCGACGGACTTTTTCTCCAGGGTTTTTGGAGAAATGACGATGCGGATTGGAATACCGACTAGATCGGCATCGACGAATTTTTCGCCAACAGAAACATCCCGATCATCGTAAAGGACCTCGATCCCTTTGTCTTTCAGTTGTTTATATATTTTTTCACACCATAGAGAGACTGATTTGGAGCCTGTCTCCGCAGAGGGTCCTTGAATTCCGATTAACGCGACCTGAAACGGAGCCACATTTTCCGGCCAAATTATCCCGCTGCCATCGTGGTGGACTTCTACGATCGTACCCAAAGCCCTTTGCAAACCAATTCCGTAGCAGCCCATTAACACTGGTTTTTGTTTACCGTTTTCGTCGGCAAAATGAAGATTGAAAGGATCAGAATATTTAGTCATCAGTTTGAAGATATTCCCAACTTCAACCGCTTTTTCCGCCCTCAGAATTCTTTGGCCGCACTCCGGACAACTTTTTCTTAAATCTTCAATTATTTCTTTATTCACCGCCGAAGAACATTTATCACAGATATAAATAACGTCTTCCCCTGCCTCCGTAAGCGTTTGGAACTCATGTGAATATTTGCTGAATGATCCTCCCGAAGCATAAGTCAAATAAGTTTTTTCCCCGATTCCTAGCCGCTCAAAAACCCGGGCATACGCTTTTTTCATTTTTTCATAATAGTCATCAAGACCTTTTTCATCTCTATGAAAAGAATAAAAATCTTTCATTATAAATTCCCGCCCCCGCAATAATCCTGACTTTGCGCGCAATTCTTTACGGAACTTGTTTTGAAATTGAAATAAATATATGGGCAAATCCCGGTAAGAACTCACATATCTTTTTGCCAAAGGCGAAATTATCTCTTCGTGGGTTGGCCCTAACGCAAAATCTTTATCGCCTTCTTTCAATTTATAAAGGTCTTCCAGCGATTTCCAACGACCGGTTTTTTCCCAATTCTCCTTGGGATGGAGAGAAGGCATAAGGAGTTCGCTGCCCCCCACGGCAATCATTTCTTCCCGAATAATATTTTCTATTTTCTTGAGAACCAGCCATCCCAAAGGCAAAATAGTATAAATTCCCGCCGAAAGCTTGTCGACAAAACCGCCGCGCGAAAGTAGTTTAGCGTTTACGCTGATTTCATCCTTGGGAGCCTCGGGGTAAGTTTTGAGATAGAAATGAGATCGTTTCATAATGCTAATATGATGCTTAGAAAAAAATCCTTTGTCAAAGTATTAAACTTGCGTTTGGGACAATTGGATGGTAAAAATATAATATAATTTGAAATAAACTTACTTCAAATTAAATAGCACTAAAATCGCACGATGAAAAATTTAGATAAACGGAGTAAACAGGGACAACAATCTTATACTAAGACAGTGATGGACCATTTTATGAATCCGCGCAATTTAGGGCGGATAGATGATCCCGATGCTACCGGCGAAGTAGGAAATCCGATTTGCGGAGATATGATGTCACTGTATCTCAAAATCAAAAAAAACAAAAAAGGAGAAGATCTGATCGACAATATTTGTTTCGAAACTCTCGGTTGCGGAGCGGCCATTGCCACTTCCTCCATTATAACCGAGATGGCCATGGGAAAAACCGTACGAAAAGCCTGGGAAATTAGCAATATGGACGTTGCCGAAGAATTGGGAGGGCTGCCGCCAGCTAAAATGCATTGTTCCAACCTAGCTGCCTCGGCTTTAAAAAAAGCGATCATAAAGTACTACGAGAATAAAAAAGAAAAACCGGAGTTTTTAAGGTAATTTAAAATTGCCACCAAAACGCTTGCCTAAAGAATATAAATACACTAATACAAATAAGTTCGGGAACATCTAAAAGTCTAATATGAAACAGCCATTTTTGATTTCTTTTTCCGGCATTGACGGAAGTGGAAAAACCCAGCTTATCGTTTTACTGCGCCGCTTTCTTCGCCGGCAAGGGATCCCTTATATCTGTATCCACAGCGTCAGGGATTCTTTCGCCAACAGAATTGCCAAAAAAATCCCTTCTTTCAAAAATCTTATCAAACCCAAAACGGTTTTAAACAATGAAAACTTTTTTGGCAGCGCCCCTCCAACCGGAGCGGCTTCGCCTAAAAAAATCTCTTTTCTTTCTTTTGTGATCCGACTATTCTTCTTAATTTTAGATGCCCTTTATTTAAGAATTCGCCTACTTTATTTCGCAAAAAATTATAAAGTTATCATATTCGACCGCTATTCGTTTGACCGGCTGGTCCAAATCGCCTACCTTAAAAGAAAAAAAGGGCTTAGTTTCCCCGCTTGGTACATAAAAATTTTTCCCAAACCGAATATGCCTCTTTACCTGCATATAACACCGGAACAGTCGTTGGAGCGAAAAGCCGAAATCGCTTCAGAGGGTCAAAACATAGAATACCTTAAAACAAAACACGAGTTATTTGAGCAAGGTAAATTATTGTGGAAACTTATCGTTATAGATAATTCCGTTCTTTCCATATCAGAAGCCAAGAAAAAAATGATAGCTATCTTTAAAAAGCGGTACTACAAAAAATTAAAAATTAAAAAAGAAAAAAATTAGCATGGATTTCTCCCGCTTTTCTAATGGTTATCCCTCGTTACAAAATGGCGTCAATTATTTTCCTTTTTATTTCTTAACCTTTAACTATTTTTATGGTCACTAAACATAACACAGTTTTAGAAAAAAGCGCTAAGGATTTGGCCAAAAGCTTAAAAATAAAGTTCAACGAGCTTGGTTTGTTGGAAAATGCCCTTATTCACCGGTCCTTCTTGAATGAACACCGCAACTGGAAACTGGAGAGCAATGAAAGGCTAGAATTCTTAGGGGACGCGGTTCTTGAAATTGTTGTTACCGATTACTTGTTCCACAATTACAGCAACGAAGAAGGAGAACTCACTAATTGGAGGGCGGCTCTTGTTAGCGCGGAAAGCCTTGCTCCCGTCGCCGAAAAACTTAAACTAGAAAAATTTCTCTTTGTCGGGCGAGGAGAACAAAAAAATCGCCGTTCGAAACTGAATATTATGGCTGATGCGCTCGAAGCCCTTATCGGAGCAATTTATCTCGACCAGGGACTCGACCAATCAGTAGTTTTCATTAAGAAAAATATTATTAGTCGACTTCCTAATATCCTAAAAAACGAACTCTTTGTTGACGCAAAAACCGCTCTTCAGGAAACCGCCCAAAGAGAATGGAAAATTACCCCCGAATATGTGGTACTGCAAGAGGGTGGTCCCGACCATAACAAATGGTTTGAAATCGGGGTTTATATCAACAAAAAGTTGATGGGAAAGGGCAGGGGCAGCAGTAAACAAAAAGCCGAAAAAGAAGCGGCAAAAGCAGCGTTAGAAAAATTAGATAAAAATTCTTAAATTTGAATGATAGCTAACTTGATCTTTTTCAACGCTTGTAAGTTTAACCATTGAAAATTGATTAAAAATTTCAAATTTCAAATTTCAAATTAATTTTATGTTAATCCTCGGCCTTGACCCCGGAACGGCGACTGCCGGCTATGCCATAATAGATAAAAACAGAAACAAGTTAACTGTGGTAGAATATGGCTGTATTAAGACGAGTTCTTCCCAAAAAGCGGGAGATCGTCTTGTTCACATTGAAAAAGAATTGCAAAAAATAATTAAATTATTTAAACCCGAAGAGTCCGCCATCGAAAATTTATTTTTTTTGACCAACGTTAAAACCGCTATGGCCGTAAGCCAAGCCCGCGGGGTAATGCTTCTTGCTCTCTCCAAGCTAAAGGTTCCTATTTTTGAATATACGCCTTTACAAATAAAACTTACCGTTACGGGATATGGCAAAGCTTCGAAGTTACAGATCCAAAGAATGGTTAAAGGAATATTAAAGCTTAAAGAAATACCTTATCCCGATGACGCGGCAGATGCTTTGGCAATCGCAATCTGCCATGCTTATCAACTAAAAGTAAAGGAAACTAGGAGTTAAGAAACTGATTTAGTTTAAATATTATTGATGGTTTTATTTAAATCCACTAGGGTAACAGATGATAAAGTACTCAGTCTCGCCGCGGTGCTGAAACTGGTAGACAGGCTAGCTTGAGGGGCTAGTGTCCTTAATGGACGTAGGAGTTCGAGTCTCCTCCGCGGCACTTCGCGATATAATTTTAAATTCAAATAAAAAAACCAGGATTTCGATGCTACTAAAATCATTTAAATTTAAAATTCCATCCTATGTCCCGCTTTATCATCCAAATTGTTATTAACGCCTTGGCAATTTTAATTGCCGCTTATCTTGTGCCGGGAATCGTTTTCGAAGGCAGCGTTTGGAAATTGTTGCTGGCCGGCCTAATTTTAGGAATTGCTAACGCTTGGATAAAACCGTTACTCAATTTGATTGCCCTTCCATTAGTAGTAGTAACCTTCGGTTTATTCACTGTGGTTATCAACATAGCAATTTTATCTTTTGTCGCCTTTCTGATACCGGAATTATCAATCCAGGGTTGGATAAGTGCCCTTTGGGGAGTTTTAGTGATCAGTTTAACGAACTACGCGTTAGGGTTTTTATTGGAAAAAGAGTAAAAGAAATGAAAACGATAGAAAGTAGGCAACACCAAAATTTTTAACTTTTCTTTTTTAATTTTAAATTTTTATGGTACCCGACACCAACGAAAATGCCGAAAAATGTCTTTGTCCTAGTTGTCCGACTGGGAAATCAAACGTTTGTGCCGCAGAAAAAGAAGAAACTCTTTATTGTGGAAAGGGAAAAACCGCTTGCAATCTAATAGATAAGGGTTGTATTTGTGGAGAATGCCCTTTGTGGTTTCGTTATAGTCTGACCGGAGGTTATTTTTGTTTCAACGGAAAAGCAAAATAGTTTATAAAGATGAAAAATTATTGTATTGGAATCCTCTTTATAAACTTTAAGCGCTTTATGAACTCATTTCAGCCATCTAGCGCCCGTAATTTCCGCTAGATTTTTTTTGAACGCCACTAAATCAGCAATAGCGAGTTTTTTTATGTCGTCCTTACCGACAATCCTGGCAAAGTTAGTTATTTCCTCAGTAGAAACTTTTATAAAATTGGTTAATTTCCTCACTCCTTCACCTATATCTAGTTGTCTGACCAAGCCCGGATTGTGAGTGGTTATGCCAGTTGGGCACATCCCGGTATGACAAACCCGGTATTGCTCGCAATTCATCGCGATAAGAGCCGCTGTACCGATGTAGATAGCATCCGCTCCTAAAGCTAAGCATTTCGCGAAATCAGCCGAGTCTCTTAATCCTCCGCAGGCAATCAGCGTTATATTTTTTCTTACTCCTATCTTTTTTAAAAAATTATCCGCCCTAGGCAGAGCCGCGATAATTGGAATTCCGACGTTTTCCCGCACATAATAATCGGTAGCTCCAGTACCACCGGAAAAACCGTCCAAGGCAATAAAGTCAACCCCGGCACCAGCCAAAACCTTAAGATCTTCCTCTAGATTGCCACAACCAATTTTTGCTCCGACAGGAACTCCTTTGGTTATCTTTTTCAGCCAAGCTATTTTGTCTTTCAGCTCTTTTGACGTTTTAATATCGGGATGGCGAGCCGGAGAATAAGCGGCTTCGCCTTTTTTCAAGCCTCTTATTTTGGCTATTTCTTCGGTTATCTTGCTTGCCGGCAAGTAGCTGCCTTTGCCTGGATACGCGCCTTGGCCAAAACGAATTTCTACCGCAGAAAATTGTTTCAGGATGTCATCGGTTATCCCAAACCTTCCCGTCGCATATTGACCAATTAAGTATTTTGGCTTTTGGGCAAGCTCTTCCTCGAGAACTCCTCCTTCCCCGGAATTATAGGCTATCGCCAGCTCGGCTGAGACTGCGGTGATCACCAATCTAACCTTTTTTGAAACTGCCCCAAAACTTAAACCAGAAATTAAAATCGGTGAGGTAATCTTTAGCGGTTTTTTGCTTTTGGGACCAATAATTACCGCAGTTTTGACTTCTTCTTCCTTATTTAAAGGAAACTTGGCGACTTGGGCGGGGATAAAATTCAAATCCCCAAATCCAAAAGGGATAATTTTCCTTGATCCCATCGAACGAACAATACTCTTGCCTCCTTCCGCGATATTCTTAATATCTACTACTTTTTGATAAAAAGCCGGATCTTCTTTTTCTTTTATTTTCCTCATATAAACTTCGTTATCGCCTACTTTTTCCTTTCCGCAAAAGTATAGCTCTTTAAGCTTATTTTCAGCGTAAACCAAACAAATCGGGCAGTTGCATCCTCGCACCGCGATATTACAATCGCTGCTGACTCCGGCACAATAAAGCAATTCGCCTTTGCAGCCACCTGGATAGCTAGGGCATCTCGGACAAACACATTTTTGCTTATTTTCTTCGTTATGGGGAACCATTGTCATGCTTATTGTTTCCTGATTATTTAATATTCTGTATACTGAATATCAAATATGCAAATTTCCTTAATAGTCTTGGGTTTTAGCGGGCCTGAGAAATATTAAATTATACAGTTAGAAAAATCCCGAAGTTTTCAATTCTCAGTAGAGCGGAATGGTTGTTTTTTGATCTGCGGCCCGACAGCCTGCCTGCCGGTAGGCAGGTCCTCGCTTCAAAAAACAACCATTTCGCCTAAACAAAGAATTTTATAACCATCTAAATTCAAAATATGCAATTCCTCAAAAAATATCGACTAGCTTGCCTAATCATATTTTTCTTAATCATAATAGCGGGATTTTCTTGGTTTTTCAACAAATTTTTTCCCGCCCAAACTGGCGAATGGTCAGAAAAAGACAAGAATAATTTTGAAGAATCAGTGATTCCCAACTCCGGTTGGTTGACCTCGTCCGCCCCGCAGGATAGCGGAAAGTTCGATGCTTTTTGGATTTCACTGGACTTTCCCGGAAAACAAAATACCTGCCTGAATATTTATTCAAAAACAAAAATTTTAAATAATTCAAATTGGAAAATTCCCATCACTCAAGCTCCGAGAGCCTATTTTTACCCAGTATCCGGAACACTCTTCGATTTTTTCTCGGAGATGTCCCCCGCAAAAGCAGAAGAAAATATTAGGCAAGGAAAACCCTACTACCTTGGTCATCTCATAAACAATGTCTCGAGAGAAGGTAAAAATATATTTTTTCTTGGGGAAAATGAAAAATTTTTAATCCCCACCAAAGCCATCTTCAGCAAGCATTTTCCTTTAAACGAAATTCCTGTCGCAAAAAATGACGGATCTTCTCTTCCCTACGCCAATGTGTTGATAAATCTGCCGGAAGGGATTCTACTATCCGACGGCAAAGGCGTTTTTATTATGTCACAGGGGAAATTATTTTTGGTCCGTTCCCCGGAAGTTTTCGAATCAATGGGATACAAATGGGAGGATATCAAGCAAATGGATAATTACGAAAAGTCTTTTAATTCTTACCTGAGCGGTAACCTGATTGACTTCGACTTTGCCCATCCCAACGGAACGATCTTGAAAAAAAACACAGATTATTTCCTAGTTTGGAATGAAAAATTATACCAACTAACCTCCGAGGAGCGACAAAAATACTTCCCGGAACAGCCAGTCATGGAAATAGCAAAAAAGGATTTGCAAGCCGATTGCTTAACTCATAGCGAATCTTATGTAATAACTTGCTGTGTCAGAAAAGTTGACAGTCGATTAAACCCGCCAAATTACAATCCCTTTCTCAACACGATGATGTGGAACACCAATCAGGTAATCAAAAAAGGTGATACCACGAAAATAACCTGGCAGTCTAGAATTGTTATCAACGAAGAAAACGGCTTTCGCAGACTAAATTCACTAAAGAACTTTATTTTGTACGGCCTGGGAATAGTAAAATAAATCCCAAATCTAAGTGTCAAATGAAACCTCAATGACTAAACCCTGACTGGGATTTGAAATTTAGAGCTTCATTTGACATTGGGAGTTTGGATTTGGGATTTTACTATTTTACCCATTCATTTTTTCAAGTTAGGCTCAAAATAGCTAAAAAATAATCAGTTTTATTTATGCTGCCTATCATTAGATGGAGTAATTTTTGGTTTTTATTTTCCGGAAGCTTAATTCTTATTGCTATAATTTCTTTTTTTGCTTGGGGTTTAAAATTTGGGACCGACTTTACCGGCGGATCGCTCCTCGAGTATGAATATAGCCTGGACCGGCCTCCAATCGAAGAAATCCGTCAGAAACTGGACGATTTGCAAATTATAGGATCGAACATTCAGCCAGTTGGCGATCGGGGCATCCTGATAAAAGCCCCGGAAATAAAGGAGGATTTGCATCAAAAGTTACTGCAGTCATTAGGAAATTTCTCACCGAACAAAAAAGAGGGATCCACTGGAGAAGAGAAGCGTTTTGATTCTATCGGCCCAACGATCGGCCAGGAACTACGCAAAACCACCGCCTATGCCACAGTCGTCGTTCTCACTTTCATAGTGCTTTACGTAAGCTGGGCTTTCCGCAAAGTAACCCGCTTTGGCAAAATTACCGGTTGGATCTACGGAGCAGCTACGGTAGTGGCTTTAATTCATGACATTGTGATACTCGTAGGAGCGTTTGTAATCCTCGGGCACTTTTGGGGAGTAGAAGTAGACACTTCTTTCGTGGCAGCGTTGTTGACTACCTTGGGATATTCAGTCAATGACACAATTGTGGTTTTTGACCGAATAAGAGAAAATTTGACCAAAAGATCAGTTAATGAAAGCTTTGCCGATATTGCCGAGAAAAGTATCAATGAAACATTAGCCCGATCATTTAGTACTTCTTTTACGGCAATCCTCACCCTCTTAGCTATTTTACTTTTTGGCGGAACAACTATCCGTTTTTTTGTTTTGGCTTTAATTGTGGGAATAACCGCGGGAACTTATTCATCAATTTTTATTGCCAGCCCGCTTTTGGTTTGGTGGGAAAAACGTAAAAGTTAAGAACGAAGAAAGAATAGTTTAAGAAATAATTAAGAATTTAAATCAATTAATTATTGTCTATTTATCTTCATTCTTCTTTCTTAACTCTTAACTATCTATATTGTTTAACAACCGATCAATCTTCACGGTTTGCATTCACGGTTATGGCGGCCAAGGAGTTAAAACCATTGCCAACGTCTTGGCAAAAGCATCTATAGAAGAGGGACTTTATGCCCAGGCGTTTCCCGAGTTCGGTCCGGAAAGAAGAGGCGCTCCAGTCAAAGCATACGGACGATTTTCCAGTAATCCGATTATGACACGGTCTTCCATCGAGAAACCGGATTTTGTGATTATTTTGGACAAGAACATTCTTAATCTCGAGACTGTCAGAGAGGGGATAGGGAAAGAAACTTATTTTCTAATCCAAACTGATTCTTCTTCCAAAGAAATTAAGAAACAGTTTTCTTTTCTTCCTGATTATCACCGAATTCATTGTATCGACGGAACTTCCCAAATTCTTGAATATAATAATAAAGTCCATCCCAGCATACCCGTTATTGGAAAGTTCATCCGGATTACAGAAATGGTCCCGCTTGAAACGATAAAAGACCTGCTCAATAAAGAGTTTATGGAAAAAATAGGCGAAGAAAAAATGAGGCTTACCGAAAAAGCCCTGGAAGAAGCATATTATAAAATTTGAAATTTGAAATTTTTAATCAATTTTCAATTTCAAATGATTAAATTTTTAAACAGAAGCGGCAAAAAATTAGCAAGCTTTTTAAATTAAAAATTTATCCCATTTCAAATTCAATTCAAATTTTAAATTTCAAATTTCAAATTTATTTATGTACAAACCTAAAGATCCCGTAAAATTTGGAAAGTTTGTTTTGGTAATTACTCTTTTCTTGGCTGCTTTAATCATCACAATGCCCGGCTTACCCTATTTCAAGCTCGGAGGTTGGGAGATTGGCCGCCATCTAAGCGAAATGAAAATTCGGCTTGGACTTGATCTTCAGGGAGGCACTCACCTCGTTTACCAAGCCGACCTTTCCAGTGTAGACCCCGGTCAATACGCAAATAGCCTCGAAGGAATAAGAGACGTCATCGATCGCAGAGTAAATGCTTTTGGAATTGCCGAGCCAATCGTCCAAACGAGTAAGACTGGCAATGATTATAAAGTTATCGTAGATCTAGCTGGGATAAAAGATGTTTCTCAAGCCATTGCGATGATAGGAGAAACACCCACGCTTGATTTTCGAGAAACCCGCTCACCCGAAGACGCCAAATTGACTGACGAGCAGAAACAGGAAGTTCAAAAAAGAAACGCGAATAAATTAGAGCAGGCGAAAAAAGTACTCGAGGAAGCTAAAAAAACCGATAAAGATTTTGCCGAACTGGCAAAGCAATATTCTGAAGATCCCAGCGTAAAAACCAATGGGGGTAATTTAGATTTTTTTAAGAAGGGGGTAATGGCTCCCGAATTCGAGGCAGTGGCTTTCAATCCCGACTTTAAAGTCAATCAGATTTGGCCGGAATTAGTAAAAACGAGCTTCGGTTACCACATTATCAAAAAAACTGATGAGAGAGGCGAGGGAGACAACCAAGAAGTGAAGGTCTCTCATATTCTTTTTACCACGGAGAACGAAGACTACAACGAAGAATTACTCAATGCCGAGCCTTTCAAACCAACCGGACTCACCGGAAAACAGTTGGAAAGAGCGGATGTAGTTTTTGACCCCAATACGGGAGAACCCCAGGTAAGTTTGACTTTTGATTCGGAGGGCAAAAACTTGTTCGGTGATATCACAAATCGTAATTTGGGTAAAAGAGTACCCATCTACCTGGATGGAGAACCAATAACCATGCCGGTAATCAAATCCGTTATCTCTGACGGCAAAGCGGTTATAAGCGGAGATTTCACCCTGGAAGAAGCAAAAAAACTGCAACAGAGATTGAACGAAGGGGCTTTGCCGGTACCTATTGCTCTCGTCCAACAACAGACCATAGGAGCCAGTTTGGGCCGGGAATCGCTTGATCGCAGTATAATAGCAGGAATTGTAGGATTTTTACTTGTGTCTCTCTTTATGGTTACCATTTTCCGTTGGCCGGGAATCGTCGCTACTTTCGCCCTTATTATTTACACTTTGTTTTTGATAACCACGTTTAAAATTTTAGGAATAACCTTGACCCTTTCGGGAATTGCCGGTTTGATATTGTCCATTGGTATGGCAGTGGACGCTAATATTCTCGTCTTTTCCCGTACTCGAGAAGAACTTTTATCCGGTAAAAACAAAACTGTTGCGGTTGCCGAAGGTTTTCGCCGAGCCTGGTCTTCAATTAGGGACGGCAACACCTCTACCATAATTACCTGTTTCGTGTTAATATTCTTTGGTACGGGGATGGTAAAAGGATTTGCGATCGCTTTAGTTACTGGAGTATTTTTAAGCATTTTCACCGCGATGTTTGTCACGCGGGCAATTATTAACTTCCTTATTCGCAAGGAAAAGCCGGAAGACTGGTGGTGGGGGATAAAGAAAATTGAAATTAATAATGAAGAACGAAGATAATTAATATGGCTTTGTCGCTATAGCTATAATTGATAAAATTTGCAAGCGTAACAAAAGCCGATACTCTTAGCTCTTAGCTCTTCATTCTTAATTTTTCATTATTTTATGAATAAACTACTAAAAAATTTAGGGACTCTATTTTTAGTTTTTCTAATCCTGTCTTTTCTTTTCGCTTTGTATAATTCCGGACAATCAGGAAACAAAGCCGAGAATATTTCCGTAAGCAAATTGGTCGATGAAATAAAAAACGACCAGGTTCAAAAAATTTCTATCGTCAGCGATAAAGTGAACGTTGAATTAAAGGATGGCGGTAAACAATCTTTAAATAAGGAAAAAGAATCTTCCTTGACCGAAACTTTAAAAAACTACGGCTTGGATCCAAATAAGCTTCAGGGAGTGGACATAAGTATTAACGAAGAGAGCGGCTTCTACTTTTGGTTGGGTACTATCCTGCCTATATTGCTTCCTTTTATTTTTATTGCCGGAATATTTTGGCTTATGCTAAGACAAGCACAGAGAGGCAATGCCCAAGCTTTATCCTTTGGGATGTCTAGGGCGAAATGGGACGATCCCCGAAAAGGCAAAAATAAAATAACTTTCAAAGAAGTAGCCGGGGCCGACGAAGCCAAAGAGGAGCTTAAGGAAGTAGTTGAATTTCTGAAAGAACCACAAAAATTTCATCGTTTGGGAGCGAAAATCCCCCGCGGAGTATTGTTGTTAGGCCCCCCGGGATGCGGAAAAACTCTTTTGGCGAGAGCCACTTCCGGAGAAGCTGGGGTTCCCTTTTTCCATATTTCCGGTTCCGAATTCGTGGAGATGTTTGTGGGAGTAGGAGCCAGTCGAGTACGCGATTTATTTAACCAAGCTAAAAAACAAAAGCCTTCCATAGTATTTATTGACGAAATCGATGCGGTGGGGCGTCACCGCGGAGCCGGGTTAGGCGGTGGACACGACGAAAGAGAGCAGACCCTTAACCAAATTCTAGTGGAAATGGACGGATTTGATGTAAGAGACAATATTATTGTTATCGCCGCTACTAACCGTCCTGATGTTTTAGATCCCGCCCTACTCCGACCAGGACGTTTCGATCGCAGGGTGGTTATTGAACTGCCGGATATTAAAGACAGGATCGAGATTTTGAAAGTTCACGCCCGCAAAAAACCCTTGGCCAGTGACGTTGATTTGAAGACAATCGCCCAGCGTACCCCAGGATTTTCTGGAGCCGACTTGGCCAATTTAATAAACGAAGCGGCCATCTCCGCCGCTAGAAAAAACCAGTCTTTCACAACCCAAAAAGAGTTATTGGATTCAATCGAAAAGGTTCTGCTTGGCCCCGAACGAAAAAGTAAAGTTTTTTCAGAAAACGAGAAATGGATAGTGGCGATCCATGAAGCCGGTCACGCCTTGGCAGCTAACATTATGCCCAAAGCTGATCCGGTGCATAAAATTTCCATAATTTCCCGCGGCCAAGCGGGCGGTTACACCATAAATCTACCCGAAGAAGACCGCCATTTTCATAGCCGTTCCGAATTTTTGGACAAACTGGTAGTACTCCTCAGCGGTTATGTAGCCGAGGAATTGGAATTAGGTGAAGTAACTACGGGAGCTTCCAGTGATTTGAAGCAAGCCACCAAAATAGCCAGGGAGTTAATAACCCGTTACGGGATGAGCGAACTGGGACCGGTATTTCTTTCCGGAGAAGAGGAGTGGGTGTTTCTTGGCAAAGAGCTAAAAGATACGAGGCATTATTCCGAACAAACAGCGGCTAGAGTTGACCAGTTAACTCAGAGCTATATCAATACCGCCTTGGAAAAATCCCGCGAAATACTAACGAGAGAAAAAGATAAATTAATCCGAATCGCTAATGAACTGCTGATAAAAGAAACTTTGGAAAGAAAAGAATTTGAGGATTTGATAAATGATAGGAAGAAAGAGATTAAAAAAACCCCCGAAAAAACCGCGATTCCAACCAAGATTAAAAAAAGAAAGAGGATGGCCAAAAGCGGCAATAACAAATAAGTCGGATTGACCTGATTGCCGGTATTTTTTCTAGATTTAAAATTGCGAGACTTGGAAAATTTTCCTGAGTCTCGTTTTATTTTGTTTTTAAAAGAATTTAATAATCTCTCTAGTACACTGTGGATATAATTATTTAATTTATTCTATGCAGCCCAAAAGAAAAATATTTTGCGGCCATAGTATTATTGCTTTTTTTTGCGGAATTGTTTTCATTATTATCTCCCTGATAGCAGTAGATATCAATAGTACGAGAGCCGCGACCGAAGGAGATCCTGCAATTTTTCTCGTAGAAATAATGCCCAATCCCGATGGTACGGATACTAAAAGTAATGAATTTCTAAAATTAAAAAACGGTTCTAGCGAAACCCTGAGAATCGATAATTACAAGCTTTGCAACATAAACAATGACTGTTATTCATTAAAAGGAGAGTTAACTAGTGGTGCCTGTCTTAAAATATTTCGGACGGATTTTATCTTTATTCTTCATAACGATAAGGAAGAGATAAGCTTATACGATTCCGAAAACGCTTTAATCAATAAGGTTTCCCTCGGAGCGGCACCATCGGGAAAAGTGTGGTTATGTTCGGAAAGCTATTGCGAATGGGGTAACAAGCGAGAAGAATGTGATTATACAGATATAATCGCTCCGGCCACTGATTCAACGGAGAACCAAAGTCAATCCGAGAATGAATCCGAGGAAAACAATCAATCTGAAACCGAGGAAGAAAACTCTTCAGATAACAATAACGAGACAGCCATCGATAATAAAAACGAGGAGGGAATCCCGTTTCCATCTTTAAAAGATGAGAACGAAAACGGCAACCTTAATATTCAACAAAATCCAAATTCCAATAAAAATAGCGGCATTGCAAACGACAGTTCTTTAAAAATCGACTCGGAAAAAGATTGGAAAAAGGCAAAAAAAGAAATGAACCGAAAAAATTTATTATCACTCACGGTTGATATGCGGGGAAAAATAACGGTACCGTACAATATAGTCAAAAACAATTATTTTTACATACTGGTTTCCGGTAAACTGGTACAAGTAAATATTTACGCCTCACGCCAAAACGAATTTAAGGATAACCTTCTTCTCTACAAAAATAGTGCCACAGTAAAAATTAAAAAGGGTATTCTGAAAAATAACCAGGAAACTTGGCAAGTGGGAATCGGAAAAAATACCCAGTTAGAAATTACCGAAAACAAAGATAATAATAGAGAAATAGGCTTAAAGCCTGTTTCTCTAAAAAAAATAAATTCAAATAACATTGGCCAGCACGAAGGAAAAACCATTAAAATAACCGGGTCGATTTTAAAAAAGAGCGGCCAATATTTTTACGTCGCGGATGAAAAAAACAACGGTCAGCCGACTACGATTTACATACCAAGCGTTATTTGGATAAGATATTCGGACAAGCAGAATATTGGGATTTTTCCCACGTTTGTTGACGGTAAAATTATCAATGCCACTGATTTAAAGGGAAAAATTTTAGCCGTCCAAGGCATTCTAGAAACATCAGGAAATACTTACAGAATTTTAGTAACCGACGAGAAAGATATTTCTTTAATTAATTTCGGCAGCAAAAAGACGAAAAATACTAGCCCAAAAGCTAAGACAGACACCGGTGGCGGCGACCAAAAACCGCTTTCCCTATCATCACCGAACGCTATCGATCAGTCAGTTAATAAAACGGCGGACAGAGAAAAAAAAGGATCCAAACCAGCGGCAACGGATTCTGAAACTGGTAAAACCACTGGCAATAGGACTAACAATGACCAAGAGAAGAAAGCCGATCAGCCCTCCAACGAAGTTAATTCAGAAAGTTTAATCAGCCACAAAATGGCAGTGCTTAAAATTTTCTTGGCTCAAAAAATGAATTGGGAAAGTATTTGGGGAATAGTATCAACCAAAATAACCTTGACGGTAAAAAAATTATTTTAATCGTTTGCCATTTTTGTAATTTTTCGCTACAAATCTAGATAGATTACAAAAAAACAAAAATGATTATTGGAACAATATTGCTTATTTTGACCTTGTCGGTCTATTTTTTGATAAGCGCCGCTATAATCTATCATCTTGTCCGCTACAGTCCCGAAAAAAATCGTTCCATTCTATTGATCGGCATTTATATTGCCGTTTCTTTTATTCTTCTAATTATCACAACGGTATCCTTTTTTCGAATAGATTGGAATAATCTTTTGTAAATTATTAACTCTCTCCACAACTTTATATGCATAAAGACTGGACTATCCAAAAGCTTCACATCGCTCTTAAGAAAAATGAGACGACCTGCGAAAATGTTACCGCAAAATATTTACGGAAGATTAAAGCAGAAGATAAAAATCACAAAATTTACCTTACCCTCAACGAAGAGCAAGCTCTCTCTCAAGCGAAAGAGACCGACAAAAAAATAAAAAAAGGTCAGGATGTTAACATTTTGGAGGGGATTCCGGTTTCCATCAAAGACGTTCTTGTTACTCAAGGACTGCGTACCACCGCCGCTTCTCGAATACTAGACAACTATGTTCCGCCTTATGACGCTACCGCGGTAGCCAAATTACGCAAAGCCGGTTCGGTAATCCTCGGCAAAACCAACTGTGATGAGTTCGCGATGGGAGGGTCTGGAGAAAACTCCGCTTATGGAGTGCCGACCAATCCGCTCGACGAAGAGCGGGTTCCCGGAGGGTCCTCTTCAGGATCAGCCGTAGCGGTAGCAAAGGACCTTTGCGTTTATTCCATTGGAAGCGATACTGGCGGTTCTGTCCGCCTCCCTGCTTCTTTTTGCGGTATTGTCGGTATGAAACCGACTTATGGAAGAATTTCGCGTTACGGACTTATCGCGATGGCTTCTTCGCTTGACCAAATAGGAATAATGGCAAAAAATGTTAGCGACATAAGCGAAATACTAAGAACGATTTCTCTACCCGATAAATATGACGGCACTTCCAGCGGATCGGCCAACAAATATTTCAAGCGGGACTTCGATAAGGGAATCCGGGGCCTCACCCTCGGTTACGACAAAGAATATTTGGAAAAATCCGACCTTGCAGTAGCAGAGGCCTCTTTTGAATTTTTAAAGAACTGGGAGAAAGAAGGTGGAAAAATCAAAGAAATAAGCATCCCCTTTTCCGGAGAAGACGCAGTCGCTTGTTATTATATTATTACTACCAGCGAAGTAAGTAGTAATATGGCACGTTACGACGCCAGCCGCTATGGAGTGGTAACCCAAAAAGCGGAAAAAAATACCCATCAATGGCATAATTATATTTCTGCCATCCGCGGCGAACTATTAGGAAAAGAAGTTAAAAGAAGGATAATTTTAGGAACATTCTGCCTTTCTTCCGGCTATTATGAAGCTTATTACGGCAAAGCCCAAAAAGTCCGGTTTTTTATCCAAAAAAGCCTTGCGAATCTGTTTAAAGATGTCTCTTTAATTTTCACCCCCACCAGTCCAACTCTGCCTTTTAAAATAGGCGAGCGGATCAATGATCCCGTTAAAATGTATTTGGCGGACGTCTTTACGACAACCGCTAATTTAGCCGGCATTCCGGCGATTTCCTTCCCGATCGGCCAAGCCAAGCTTAATAGTAAAACATTGTCCATCGGCGGTCAACTGATGGCCAACGCTTGGGACGAAGAAACTCTCTTGCGCGGCGCGTATTGGGGAGAAAGGATGTTGATATAATTTTCAATTAATAATCAATTTTTGATTTTCCGTTCAAATCTTACAAATTTCGTCTGATAATTGGAAATTGAAAATTTTATTTAGTAGTGTATGTATACTGGCGTACCCACGTCTACAAAACCGTAAACTGTTTTAGCGGCACCGACACCTAGGCGCACGCAACCGTGAGAAACCGGAGTTCCAAGATGGTTGGCTCCTTCTTTGTAACCATTCGGCCATTCGGGCAACTCATGAATCCCGTGCCCTGCACGGGTAAACTGCATCCAGTAAGGCATAAATAAATGATATTCTTTTGACCACCGTTTCTTTTGTTTCATAAGAACGTTAAAAGTTCCCGTAGGGGTTGACATCCCTTTTTTTCCCGAAGAAACTCTGTAATTTCCCATATTGGTACCGTCGGCAAAAATAGTCAACAATTGTTTTGATAAATTAATATCTACATATTTGCCTTCCTTTATTTTAGCTTCCTGACTAGCCGCGGAGAGTTTGCCGACCATTCCACTTGAATTAAAAGAGTGAAAAGAAACTAAAAAATCTTTATTCAACGAGCTGTTGTCGTTAGCCTGCCAACCCTTCTTGATTTTTACCGTATAATTTGTGTCTTGTGCCCAGCGAAAAGGTTTGAAAATAAGAGTTTTTTCCTCGTCTTCCCACTGAACTTGACCTTTAACACTGGGAGTTATCTCAATAAAATTTTGCCAATCTAAAACCTTCATTGGTTTGCTGAAATAAGCCTTTATTGGCTCAAATTCCGCAACATCACTCGTTTTGTCTCCGGGAATCATTTTCTGAATTTCCGGCGGAGGCAACGTTTTAAATTGGAAATTAGCTATTTCGAGCGGATACCAATCTTTTTTGTCTTTCGACAAATAAGTCTCGTAGGCGATAATTTGGTAATTCGTATCTTGGACTAGTGGTTCCACCGGATTTATTTGAAAATATTTCCTCTCTTGGTCGATGAGTAAATTATAGTTAAAAGAAGGAGTTATTTTAAAATCAAGGTGAAAATTTTCGTCTCCCTTGTCTAGAAAAAATTCAATTGGCGATCCAGTTCCAACCAACGCCCCTGCTTCGGGGGTATGTCTCTCTATGCCAGGAAGCGCTTCGGTCGAAAATTTATCTTCAAAAGAAAACCCCACCGTAGCCTGAGTCATTCCCTTAAAATTTATCCCGTAATTCTTTCCGGGTTCCCAGGGTTCTACCGGGGTAAAAACCAAATCCTTCCCCCGCCAACTAATGTTGCCGACTGCCTTGGGGTCTAAAGAAAAGGTAGACTCGATCTTATGATGCACCACTGAACGGCTGAAACTAATAACCAAAGGGTCTTCGAGCCCTAAGATTTTTTTCGATACCGAAATATCCGGCTGCCGAAAAAAGGGAATTGCACCGGCGTACCCGGCTAATAACAAAATCAGAATAAATCCGGGAATTAAAAACCAGTTTTTTATCTTTTGGTATAATTCAGGATTAATTTCCATAATTAGTTTTGTTTTTTTATATTTTTGGCGGCCAAAAATATTGTCCGTTTTATTTGTGCAGATAATTTAAAAATACGCTAAATTTTCGATTAAGAAAAAGAAAAGCCTAGACCCTCTAAATTGAGTCTAGGCATTTTTATCGGGGTTTTCCGCCGAAGAATCTCTTCCCCGGGCAGACGATACGGTTTTTTATGTCATATTCCCTCCTTTCTGTTACTTCGGAAGCTCACAACTTTCTCGGAGCTCCCGAAGCTCTTTCTCGCAGGAGCCCATTCTTCTGAGGCTTGCGAGGATTTCGGCATCAGACGACATACTACGTAACTCCTGTAAAATCCTTCCGGGAGACGTAGCTAACATTGTCTCGAAAACTTTCGTATTCCCTCCCTCTTTCATTTCCCGGAGAACTCTTTCCTCCACTCTTTCCTCCATTCTTTCTCCTCTAGAAAAAGCTACGGCAATTTGGCCCTCTCGACTTCCTTCTTTCCAATCGCCGATACCCCCAACGGGAAGTATGAGTATTACCGTTAATAAAACCGCAATGGCAATCATCTTTCTCTCCTTCTCTAGAACTAAGACGCTTTTTCACTCGATTATGAGTGATATAAAAACATATTATTAAATAAGCCGCTTGTCAACAGTGTGAATCAAAAAAACATTTTTTTCAACAAATTTTTCAAAAAACAACCGACCGATACAAAACCTCGAAATCTTTTTTAAAAAAATCATATTGATATTCTCCTGATCCGCAGATTACCATATAATTTGTTTCATCATTGTTAGTAAATATTTGGTCCAAGCGCACTCTTGCCCCTATGGGATCGAGAAAAGAAAAAGATGTTTTTAAAGCGGGACGTTTCCCTAAAATAAATTTTTCCTTTTGGATTAGCCTAAAATCGGTGGCCTTTTCTTTGATTTGGCTTAACACGCGATCGGCAAGCTCGTCCGTTGTTTGCGAGTAATCTAGATCCGGACCGTTAGTACGAATATCACAACCTGTCCGATTGTCAGTTTTCAGCTTAATTCCAACTAGATAGTTGTCTCCGTAATGGTTATCCGGATCGGGGTCAATTTCAAATATACTAGGATATTTAAAAGAAATTTTTGGTCCATAACTTTGATAATTAGCGGTTTCAATTTTAGCTAAATTAAAATTTAGCCGCCAACTAAATAAATCGTGAACGGACAGATAAGAGAGAAAATATAATAACCCCGCCAAAATCATTAAAGCGCAGGGTAACATAAATTTTTTCACAAACTGAAATAATTATAAATTAATTGTGAACAAGGTTTTCCTTTCTTATCCTAGACAAAAAAGGATGGATAAAATAGCTAAAACAGTCTAAGGCGCATTATTCAACTGAACCCAAGAGGATCCATTACAACCGTAAAAATTATCGTTATCGGTATCATAATAGATGCTTCCTTTGGCGTTAGCGTCACAAGTTTCTCCTTCAGCGGCTTTTGGCACCCGAATGTAAGTAGCAGAAGAAAGGTTAATGTTCCCAGTTGCAGTGACTCCGGTAAGACCGGTAGCCGCTCCCGCAGTTGAAATATCCCAAGTTCCCGAATCCACGGAAACGTCATTGCCCGCACCGTGTCCAATGGTAATATCACCTTGAAAATCTACCGTATCGGTTGCACTGTTACCCAAAGTTGAGTTCCCAGTAGCAGTAAGATCCGTAAGTGAGGCCGCTCCTGCCGAGCTGATATCCCAAGTATCCGCATCAATAGCGATTGTATCGTTATTTCCACTTCCTAAACTTACATTACCCGTAAAAGAAGCAGCCCCACTGGTTGTAATAGCAATATTGGCTGCCAAGTCGCCCCCGGCAATAGTGCCATCTAAAATCATAGCACTGGTAACTGTTCCCGTATCACCCACCGTAACGACATTATTTCCTCCAACCGTAGCGGAAGCAAAAGCTGCTGCCCCGCTAGCACTTACTGACCACTGAGCATCTGAAATACCAGTATTAGCGACTATATTAAGTGTATCAAGTACATTACTGTCTCCCATTGTAATAGTGGTATTGGCACTGTCACCAAAGGTAACCGTCGAATTGGTAGCCACGTCAGTCAAGGTATCTTTAAAATTTAGCGTATCGGCATAAATGGTAGACCAGCGACTGGCTAGCGCTCCCAAATCATCGCCGCCGTTAGTAGTGATTCCTCCGTTGGCAGCTATTGCGCCGGCCGAAGTGATGGTACCGCTTCCCGTTGTCGCAATATTACCTGAAGTGCTAATGGATACATTAGCTGCTAGATCAGTGCCCTCAATTGACGCATCCGTGATTTCCGAAGTTCCCACTGCGCTTGCCTTTATTTCCGCTGAATCAACGGCATCGGTGGCAATGTTGCCTGCGGTAATTGTATCGGTGGCAATATCACCCGTTGCGATCGTTCCATCCGTAATATCCGCACTTTCGATATTGGTAATAGAGTTTCCAGAACCATTTGCGTCAAAAGAAACCCCAGTAATTGCCCCTTCAGAAGTAACATCCCAATCGCTCGAATTTATAGCTACCGTTCCGGCATTATTGCCGAGAGTGATTGTTTGGTCATCGCCAAATGTCGCGTAAGTTACGTTGGCATCCTTGATTAAGAAATCTCCAGTACTGTTTAAATCAATAATTATATCCCCCAAACTGGAAGCGGCATTAGAGCGAAGAGTTAAATTACCCGCGTCCACCGAGACGGTAGCTGCCCCCGCACTTGCATTGTAGGCATCATCGAGCGTAGCCGCCCCCGCTGCCCCCGCCGTCAGATCCACCCAAGCACCGTTAGCGTAGACATAGAGATTATCGTCGTCACTGTCGTAATAGACCGTACCTTCGGTCGTTGAACTAGAGGTGGTTTTAGGAGTAACCCCCAGTTCTCCCCCGGTTAAAGTTAAATTTCCTCCTAAGGTAATATCATTTGCCAAATCCGAACCGCTAATGGTACCATTGGCGATGTCCCCGGTAACAATACTACTGACTAGGTTAAGTTTGCTATAGGCAATTGCAGCAGAACTAGAAACGTCCCCGTTGACGATTGTTCCGTCGGTAATGTCCCCGGTAACGATACTACTGGCCAAATTAATTTTACTGTAGGCGATTGCTCCGGTGGAAGATATGTCAGCGTTAGCAATAGTTCCGTCTAGTATTTCCGCGGTAGCCACTCCGTCAGTAGCAATTTCACTGGCAGTAACCGCATCTGCCTTTATTTCCTCACTGTCCACCGCATCAGTAGCAATTTCCGAAGCAGTTACCGCATTCGCTTTAATTTCCGCTGAATCAACGGCATCGGTGGCAATGTTACCCGCTAATATTGTATCGGTAGCGATATCGCCAGTTAAGATGCTACTGGTTAAATTTAATTTACTGTAGGCGATAGCCGCGCTATCACCTATGTCTTCGTTAATCACCGCACCGTTCAATATTTTAACGGATGTTACTGAATCGGAAGCTAGATCGCTTACCACAATCGTTCCGTCAATAATTTTTGCCGAATTTATTGAATCATCCGCTAAATCAGCCGTCAAAATAGTTCCATCTAATAATTTAGCCGATGTAATCGTATTACTGGCTATATCAGCTGAATCAATTGTTCCATCGGCAATTTTTAGTGAGGTAACCGCACTATTGGCAAGATCGTCCGTTATTACTTCCCCATTCATAATTTTTTCTGAAGTAATCGAACTGTCTGCTAAATCATCGGCTACAATTGTGCCATCTTTGATCCGAGAAGAAATTATCGCGTCTTTTGCAATATCAACCGTGTCGATAGCACCATTTTGGATATCTTTCGAATTAATATTCCCTTGCAAATCCAGTTTGCCGTAAAAAATAGCAGCATTAGAGGCAATATCCTTATTTTTGATTTTTTTGGTTTTGGCCGCCTCCGCGTCAGGAACAAAGTCAAACAAAAACAGACCGCCGATCAACAAATAAGCGGTAAATATTCCAGGGAGATATACCCCTCTGGATAAAACATTTTTCATTTTTGTTTTTTAAATTTTTTTATATTCTTTAAAATCTCTAAATACTTAATCTAAGTAGGGAATTAAACATATTTTAGAAGAGAAATTAATTAAGTCAAAATTAGTCTGAAAATTAATCGTTCATTCTGCTAATTGTTGATTTGTTAATGAAAAAACTTTATCGATTAGAAAATATGTAGCATATTATCTCGTGTGCGTCTACTGTCCCAGTAGCTCAATTGGATAGAGCGACGGCCTTCTAAGCCGTAGGTCGCAGGTTCGAATCCTGCCTGGGACACCAATTTCCGGTTTTGCGGTATTCTGCGATACCGGCGAAAGGCGATTTAAGCTCGTAGAGCAGTTTTACGCCTTTGAGTTCCAAGTTCTGAAGTACGAATTTCAAAAGTTGCGTTTGTT
>Ga0172371_10000370_pt1 | contig 69324 bp, 64 predicted proteins | sample Lak12m_FD_114543 | JGI IMG/M metagenome (GOLD analysis project Ga0172371, IMG submission 114543) | Freshwater microbial communities from Kabuno Bay, South-Kivu, Congo - kab_022012_12m | ecosystem: Environmental > Aquatic > Freshwater > Lake | place: Democratic Republic of the Congo: South-Kivu... | reverse complement strand
TTTCCCAAATCATCAACCCTATCAATTCGACCACCAATTTTTAAAGACCGAGTACCTAGTACAGAGTACTTAGTACTTAGGGGGACAACAAAAGTTTGTTCGGTTGTTAATGTTTTTATTTCCGGATGAAATCCGTTTTTTAAATATCCAAGCAAATAATCTTTTCCTTTTTGATAAAACTTTTCTTTATGAGATTTATTTTCATATCCTTCGGTAACCCAATTACGAGCGAACATTTCTAAAATTATTTTTTCGAGATTCGCTCGCTCTTTCGCCCGCGTAGCGATGCTGTCTGCCTTGGCGAAGGAGGGTTGATTGTTTACCGCCTGATAGAATTCTCTTAACGTATTATGTATCGATGTTCCAAAACTTTGTGATGCTGTCTCCTTGGTCGGAATTTTGTAAATATATTTTAATTTGTAATGCAAAGGACAAGTTTGAAAAGTTTCAATTTGGCTGTAGCTCAGGTACTCAATCTTGACATCTGAACTTCTGGACACCTTGACGCCTTGCCTCTCGGAAATGTGAATGTCTAGTTGTCTAGGTGCCAAGTTGTCTAGCTGCCTAGTTGTTTGGCTGTTAGGCTGTTCCCCGAGAGACTCGGTGACAAACGGACTTATCTTTTTCTTTCTCTTTCCATCTCCGTAATAATCGCTAGCACTAAAATAAAGTCTTTCTTTTGCCCGCGTCATACCAACATAAAAAAGTCTGCGTTCTTCTTCCAAATGAAAATCGCCAACAGGAAGTTCTTCTTTAATTAATTCATTTGGAATTGGTAAACTCTCTCCCCTCTTTCTTCCCGGAAATCTTTCGTTAACCAAATTAACAAGAAATACCACCGGAAATTCCAGTCCCTTTGCAGAATGAACAGTTAAGATATTGATAGCATTTATTTCCTGCCAATCTCCGGCAGAAACGATTGGCGATTCCCCTGTTTCCGTGAGAAGATCAATATAATCTACAACTGCATTAATAGAATTTGGGCCTGCCCTGAGCGAAGTCGAAGGGTTTTGGTTTTCATAATCTTTAATTCTATTAAAAAAACTGCTGATATTTTTGCCTTTTATATCTTCTTCGTTTTTCAAAATATCCTCATAAACCCCAAAAATATTTATAAAATCAAAAAGTATTTCACCTGCAGTTTTATCCTTTGCATCCAATAAATGTTTATTTATTGTTTCTAATATTTTATCGATCATCTCTTTTGTTTTGACTCCTACGTCCAAATCTTTAGATGCAACAATATCAAAAATCGAGAGACTCTGACGTTTTGCTAAGTGATTAATTTTGATCAGGTCCAATGGGGCAATTTTTAAAAATCTTGACGACAAAAATCTATATAAATTTTGTGAGTCATTAACGTCCTGCAAAACCCGGAGGTAAGAAATTAAATCGACAACCTCTTCTTTTTCGAATAGCTTACTTGGTCCCAAAAATTGATTTGGGATTCCCCTTCTTTCCAATTCCCGTATAAATGGATCTGCATGTGCGTTTGCCCTTACCAGAATCGCTATATCCTTCCACTGATAATGATTTACTGATTCACTGACTAATTGATTTATTATTTCAACGACTTTTTCGGATTCTTCTTGGACATTAGGGGTGTGAATGAATTCAATTTCGTGTCCCTTTGACTTATCTACTGATATTAATTTCTTATTTATTCCCTCGATCACCTCAAGACGATCTGGATTGTTGTGTTGTATCATCTCGTAGCTCTTGTCCAAAATTTCCTGTGTCGATCTATAATTTTGGGATAACACTATGTTTTTAGTCTTTGGGAAATTTTTTCTGAATTGGAGAATGTTCGAAACCGAGGCGCCACGGAAGCGGTAAATCGATTGATCATCATCCGAAACGACTGTAATGTTTCCATCGTCATTGACCAACAGTTTAACCAACTCATTTTGTGCAAAGTTTGTGTCTTGATATTCATCCACAAGAATATATTTAAATTTCTCCCGATATTTATTAAGAATATTTGGCCTTTTCTTAAAAAGCTCTATTGTTTTAATTATCAAATCCCCAAAATCGAATCGCGCTTCATTGGCCTTTAATTCGTCATATTCTTTATAAACAGTTGCTAATTCTTCCCACTTTTGTTGTTCCAACACCGCTTCTTGTGTATCTTTTAACTCTTGCCTCTTGCCTTTTACCCACCCGATGTAATCATCGGGTGTTATCACTTCGTCCTGAAGTCTCGAAAAATGTTTTAGAATTTCCCCAATAAATTTATTTGGATTCCCAAGTGGGCGAAAATAATCCAAGGAAAAATTAAATAAATTCTTTTTAAATAGATCCAAACTTTCCGCCTCTGTCATTAATTTAAAATTACTTGGAAGACCGATGTGCAAGGCCTCATTCCGCAGAATCTGATCGCAAAAAGAGTGAAAGGTCATGATCCAAATATCACCATATGACAGGGGCATTGCCACATCCACTCTTTCTTCCATTTCACTTGCTGCTTTTTCTGTAAAAGTTAGGGCTAAAATCTCCTCCGGTTTGGCAAGACCTTTAGTAATTAAGTGTTTGATCCTTTCAGTTATAACTGTAGTTTTCCCCGTCCCCGCCCCGGCAATTATCAATAGTGGACCACTGCCGTGTTCTATGGCCAACCTTTGATTATTATTAAGTTTTGTTATCATACTTTTTCATCCAGACACCTAGACAACTTGGCTCCTTGACATTCAGGCGACTAAGCACTTTTTAAAATTCGCATAAATGTGAACAACATTTTACTCAATTCCTCAAATTTTGGAAAAACATTATTATAATCAATTTCAGAAATTAATTTCTCTTTATAGGCAAAATAAATTAAATATTTAGATTCTTTCAATGAACCATAAGCAATATTCGCAAATTGTCGTTTCTCTTTCTCGCCGCCACGAGCAATTCCTTCAATCAAATTTGTCGGAACTGAAACAATTGCCCGTCGAATTTGATCCCCCAATGCAAACTTCTCTTCTTGAGGAAATTTGTAAGTTAATGGATAAACCAAATGGGCCAGATCATCAGCTTTTGTTATAAGTGTGTTTCGAAAGCTGTTGGTTTTTGAAAGATGTCCAGATGTCCAGCTGTCAAGGTGTCTAGATGAAGTAGTCACGAAGCAATTGTAACACGCAGTTTGGCACTATTACATCAATTTGTATAAATCAAAAACCCCCTCTTCCTCAGTTTCTATCCGAAGGTTAAGTGTGCGGACAATTGAATCCAATTCCATTGAAAAATTTGCGATATTTGAGTCTACAGCTTCTGAGGTCCCATACTTTCCTAAAAAATCCATAACAACCTTTCCGATCGAGCTCATTTCATCAATAAATTTTTGTGTATCGGTAATATCTTCACCTTTTTGCTTTTTGATTTCAAGATAATCTGGATAAAACGTTCCGTTTTCTAATTCCAAATGCTCACCTAGATCTTTTTTGAATTTGTCAAAAAGGGCTACAACTTCTACTCCAACACCAGAAGACCCGCCTTTTATTTTTTCGACAACAGCACCTAAGTCGGCCTGCAAAGTTCTGTGTTGAGAAATTAAATTATCAATTAATTGTTTTTTGTCTGTTACCATGTTTTATTCTATCTCTTTTTGATTTAATTTGACACCAGTATCTAAATTTTGTGTTGAGGAGATTTTTTGGCCAAGTGATCCAAACGTAGCAAAAACGTTATTCATCATATTGAAAGCGTTAGTTAAATGTTTTTGCAGAGTTGAAAGAGATTCCTCTGTTTTTTCGTAATCCTTTTCTATTGCTTTAAGGGAAGATAAAATTTCTTTGGCTTGGGCTTCAATCTTTTGTCCTTCAAAACTCATTAGAATCGCCTTTAAATAGGCGTAAAAAGTTGTTGGAGAAACAGGCAAGACTCTTTTGCCCTGTGCGTAATCAAACAAATCTTCATTATTAGCAATCTCGTAATAGATCGACTCACTTGGCACATACATTAATGCATAATCTACTGTCCCCTCGGAAACTAAAATGTATTTATTGGAAATTGTATCAATATGTTTTTTTACGTCCCTGTAAAAATCACTCTTGGCTTGTTTTCTTTCAATTTCATTCTCAACCCCAAGTTTACGAAAATTCTCCATTGGGAATTTTGAATCAATTGAAATTATTCCTGCCGAAGTAAAAACTGCGGCATCCACTTTGTCCCCGCTTTTAAAAGTATATTGGAGTTTAAAGGATTGTTTTGGTAAAAATTGAGACAGCATATCTCGTAAAACCTGCTCGCCAATATTCCCTCTGAGTTTTGGACTTTGCAAAAATTCCTGTAATTCCTTCATTCCCCGCCCAATTTCGCTAAATTCGCCAATGTTTTTTTGGACTGCCGAAATTACTCTGGCTGCATTATCCAGTCTTTCGTTAAAATCTTTTGACTGGGCATCTAATCTTGTGTTTGTAGTTTTGAGATATTCCAAAAGCTCCGGCGAGGTTTTTTTATTTATAGTTAAATAAATAAGTACTATTACGGATATTAATAATATAATAAGTAATGCGCTTTCCACAAAATAATTATACACACCGTAAAGAACAAAAACTAAAGCGCAAAAATTTCTTGCCTACACTAGTAATCACAATTGGTCTTTGGTTAGCAACAATTAGTTTAATTTATTTTATAGATCCAAAGTTTTTTGGCGCAATTCCAATTTTTTTTGTAGCTTTTTTTATGACTATGCTTTTTACATTTTCCCTGCTTTTTGCCTCCTCCCGTCGCGGCCTTATTGTTTCTTTATCTCTATCTCTATTCTTAATTCTCGCCTACTTGGGCATTGGTAATTTACTTAACTTAATACTGATTGTTGCAATCACTGTCTGCATTGAAGTATATTCCAGCTTAAGGTGACCATAAATTCTTCTCTCCAAAAAACAATCAAGACAACCTTCTTGCAACTGATTGAGGATATGAAAGATAAAAACAAAATTAATGATGTTTTAAACGATCTTGCTCCCAATGAATACCAGGAAATGATTAAAAAACTTGCCGTTGTCTATTGGATCCGTAAAAAAAGGCCTGATGATGTAATTAAAAATAATCTAGGCGTGACGGACAAGTATATAAATAGTGTCAAAAAGATTATGGAAACTCCGGGGATTAAATTGGCAATTAAATATATGGAAGCCGACGAGTGGGCCAACGTCTGGGCGGAAAAAATTAAAAAAATGAAGATATAAGCAAGGTTAGTCAGTCAAATTAATTACCCCATCTCCACTTTGGCTTTTCACCCTTTTTGAAGCAAATGAAAATTAAAATTCCCGTGAGAATTAAACTAATAATCAAATTTTTCAGCCATTCGTGGTCAAAAATGACCATTGTGAATGTAAAAAGAAGTGACCAAACCACCAAGACCAACCACCCTTGCCAGGTGGCGGGGACCCAACCCCAACCAAAAGTTTTTCTCTTGAACCAATATTTTCTTTTCATTTTATTTGTCTATAAATAATTCCTCAATTTTAGCTCTCAAAACCCTGGCAACATCAAAGGCTAATCTTAAAGATGGATTATATTTTCCCTTTTCCAAAAATACGATTGTTTCTCTTCTTACCCCAACTTTTTTTGCCAATTCTTCCTGAGTTAAATCATACTTGGCCCGATATTCTTTAATCCTGGTTTTCATTTACCTTCTGTTATACTCCTCGTTTATCCAAAATAAAGTATGAAAGACCTTTTACAATCATGCCGATAACAATCGGGGAAATCAGAATTGGCACCAACTCTTTGGAGACACTCCCCAACCTGTGTACTTTCTTCTGTTGAACCAATCGGCTTTTGCAATCATATTTGTTATGTTTAACTAACTTTATGTTAGAAATATAACACATTATTCCGGAAATGTCAATAGAGAAATAAAACTTCTAGATACCAATGCTGTACAATACAAATAATGGGGAAATATTACATCACCACAACTCTACCCTATGTCAACGCAGAACCGCATTTGGGCTTTGCATTAGAGATTGTTCAGGCAGATGTTTTGGCCAGATATCATAAACTTCTTGGTGAAGACGTTTTTTTTAATTTTGGCACAGATGAACACGGCCAAAAAATCTACCAAAAGGCTGTTGAACAAAAAAAAGACCCTCAAGAATATTGTGACGAATACGCAGTTAAGTTTGATGCGCTAAAAAAAGCCCTAAACTTAAGCTATACCAATTTTATTCGAACGACGGATTTAAAGCATATTAAGGCCGCTCAGGAATTTTGGAAGCTTTGCGACAAAAACGGCGATATTTACAAAAAAAACTACAAAGCCAAGTATTGCGTTGGTTGTGAACTTGAAAAACAAGATTCAGAACTTGTTGATAGCAAATGTCCCCTTCACCCCAATAAGGATCTAGAAATAATAGAGGAGGAAAATTATTTCTTTAAGTTTTCCAGGTATCAAAAACCTCTATTGGATTTTTATGAAAATAATCCGGATTTTGTTATTCCGGCAGGAAAGTTCAAAGAAATAAAATCTTTTGTTAAAGACAGATTGCAGGACTTTTCCATCTCGCGTTTAAAATCCAAAATGCCTTGGGGAATTCCGGTTCCGGGGGACGATACACAGGTTATTTATGTTTGGTTTGATGCTCTCATTAACTATATTTCAACTTTGGGTTGGCCCTCCTTTGCTGAAGCTGCGGCGGGTAAACCCTCTAGATTTGAGAATTTTTGGCCGGGAGTTCAGGTTGCAGGAAAAGATAATCTGCGTCAGCAAACTGCTATTTGGCAGGCAATGTTAATGTCAGCGAGGATATCAAATTCAAAACAAGTTTTTATACATGGGTTTATAACTGTAAACGGACAAAAAATAAGTAAAAGCCTGGGTAACACAATTAATCCAATAGAAGTAGTGGAAAAATACGGAACAGATGCTCTTCGCTATTATTTATTGGCAAAAATAAATCCATACGAAGATTCTGATTTTACATTCCAAAAATTTGAAGAGGTTTATAACGGCGAATTGGCAAACGGCTTGGGGAATTTGGTTTCCAGGGTTGCCGCTCTGTGTGAAAAATCTGATTTTGATTTTGAACCCAGTAAGAATACCTTAGATGAAAGTGTAGGCGAGGTACTAAAAAATTACCGTTTTGATGAAGCGTTAAAAATTATTTGGGACAAAATCGCCCAAACAGACAAATATATTAACGAAAACGAACCTTGGAAACTCGAAGGAGAAAAATTAAAAGAAGTTTTGGAAAGTGCCGTTACCGCTATCCGAACTCTCGCTTTTTACCTTTTGCCATTATTACCAGATACGGCAGAAAAAATAGAAAAACAATTTGCGGGACCAAGGATTTTATCCGACAAATCACTTTTTCCTCGAATTTGATTGTGTCCATGTAGCGCTACATAGCGACAAACAATGCGTAAATTTATAGAAGACAACGAAAAAATTATTTTAAGACTACTTGAGATACTGCCAGGTTTTGTTTCCTGGAACTTAATTCTTCTTCCTTATTGGGGAATTTTTGTTTTTCCTGTATTTGTGGCTTATTTTATTTTATTTTTTAATATTTATTGGTTTTACCAATCACTTCAAATTGCAATTTCTTCAATAATTTCACACACCAGAATTCAGGCGGCTAAAATGTATGATTGGATGAGTGATGTTAAAGGCTTCCCCGACTGGCAAAAAATTCGTCATATTGTAATCATACCCACATACAAGGAACCAATACACATCTTGGAAAGGACTTTAAAATCTTTGGCGGACCAGGATTTTCCGACAAAACAAATAATTCCGGTTTTGGCAATGGAAGCGGGAGAACCAGCCAAAGATAGGGACGCTAAATTTAAAATACTTAAAGGTAAATTTAAAGGAAAATTTGAACATTTTTTCCAAACCGTGCACGAACTCAAGGTTGGTGAAGTTGTTGGGAAAGCATCAAATGAAAAGTATGCGGCCACTTGGATTAAACAAAACCATATTGACCGTAACTTTTTAAATTTGGATTATTACACTGCAACATCATGCGACGCGGATCATAAATTCCACCCTAAACATTTTGCTTGCCTAGCATATAAATTTTTAGATAACCCCAACAGATACAAGATGTTTTGGCAACCGTCTGTGATGTTTTACAACAATATTTGGGAAATTCCGGCTATTACTAGAGTATTAAATACCTTAATGACAATCTGGAATCTTTCCCAACTCCCCCGACGCGACCGTTTGATTAATGCACAAAATTATTCATTATCTTTTAAATTATTAGACGAAGTTGGATATTGGGATGCAGATAAAATTCCTGAAGATTGGGGAATATTTTTTAAAGCGTTTTACAAAAAAGGCGGCGGAATAGAAGTTGAACCGATTTACCTTCCACTTTTGGCCGATGCGGCACAGTCTTCATCTTTTTGGAAAACACTCAAAAATCAATACCAACAAATTCAAAGATGGGCTTGGGGGGTAAGCGATGATCCTTGGATAATTAAAAATTATTTTCTGACTCGGGGAATTCCTTTTTGGGATAAAACGACCAGACTTGCCCAAGTAATTTGGGCGCATTTTCTTTGGCCGGTTAATTGGTTTATTATTACAATCGGACTGACTCTCCCGACATTATTAAACCCAGCCTTTGGTAGAACCGCCTTGGGCTACACTGTTCCAAAATTATCTTCATTTATTCTTACAACCTCTTTAGTTTTTTTGGTGATTACAATTGTTATTGATAATCTTCATAAACCAAAAAGGCCGGAAAAAATCTCACTTTTTAGAGCAATGTTGGTTCCTTTTGAATTTATACTAATGCCAATTGCCGGCTTTTTCTTTTCGGCTCTCCCCGGCCTTGATGCCCATACAAGACTAATGCTGGGGAAATACATTCAATACAAAGTTACAGAAAAAGTTTAGATGCTTTTGTAATATTCAATTGTTTTTTGAAGTCCTTCTTCCAAATTGACTTTTGGTTCCCAGCCTAAAACAGATTTCGCTTTTGAAATATCAGGCTGTCTTCTCATTGGGTCATTTTCCCTAAAACTTCCTGAATATTCAATTTTTGAATGTGACCCTGTTAGACTTAATATTTTTTGAGCCAAGTCCTTAATGGTAAATTCGTTTGGATTACCAAGGTTAATAATTTCACCTTTTGTTCCATCTATAAACATCGCTTTACAAATTCCCTCAACCATATCTTCAACATAACAAAAAGACCTGGTTTGACTACCATCCCCGTCTATTTTTAACGGTTCGTGTTTTAAAGCTTGGTTGATAAAGTTACTAATTACCCTTCCATCATCTTTTTGCATATTTGGCCCGTAGGTATTAAAAATTCTAATTATTCTTGCATCCAAGTTGGATTTGTGTAGATAAACGTAAGTCGCCGCCTCGGCAAATCTTTTACTTTCATCATAACAAGAGCGAGGGCCAAAAGAGTTAACATTCCCAAAATATGTTTCTTTTTGGGGATGTTCTTTGGGGTCGCCATACACTTCGGATGTCGAGGTGATAAGTACCTTGGCACCGTCTTTTTGAGCCAATTTTAGCATGTTTAAAGTTCCCGTAGAATTGGCCAAAAGTGTTTCTTCTGAGTAATTTTGATAATCAATTGGAGAGGCGGGTGAAGCAAGGTGGAATACGTAGTTAAAAGGTGAATAATGAAAGGTTAAAGGAAAACAGACATCGGCTTCTATAAATTCAAAGTTTGGGTTATTCAACAAATCCTCAATATTTTTTTTGGAGCCGGTTAGAAGATTATCCAAACAAGTTACCTTATATCCATCATCTAATAATTTCCCACAAAGATGTGAGCCAACAAACCCTGCTCCGCCTGTAACTAAAACATTTTGCATATAAGAGTATTATAGCTTAATATAATAAGTAGATGAAACTTGTTTGGCAAAAACTTCACAAAATCGGAGACATTTTACATCTTCCTAATTTGCCAAATTGGCTTGTCGGTTTATTGGCCATTATTTTGATTTTAAGAATTCCATCTTTTTTTGAACCATATTTTTACGGAGATGAAATGATTTACTTAACACTCGGCCAGGGTATAAGACAAAACGTCCCGCTTTACAGTAATCTCCACGACAATAAACCCCCTTTACTATATTTAACCGCGGCGATAGCCGGAAATATTTTTTGGTTTAAAGTTATTTTGATGTTTTGGAATTTGGTTACCATTATTTTATTTTTTAACCTTGCCAAATATTTGTTCCAAAAAAATGAAACGGCCCAAAAGGTATCTACAGTTATTTTTGGATTATTAACTACTCTGCCGTTATTGGAAGGATTAACTGTCAATTCGGAGCTTTTTATGATTGCTTTTACAATTGCGGCTATGCTAATTTTATTGACCAAACAAAATTCTGTCAAAAATTTATTATTTGCAGGGGCGCTTTTTGGAATTGGAGCATTATACAAAATCCCTGCCGCATTTGATGCTCCCATAATCGTAATCTATTGGCTAATTAGTGGGGACTTAAAAAATTGGAGGGAAGTATTCAAAAAGACGCTACTATTAGTAATAGGCTTTGCCATACCAATTGCCATGACCTTTGTCTGGTATTTTATTAAAGGGGCATTCCCTGAGTATTTAACTGCCGCGTTTTTACAAAACGTAGGTTATGTAAGTAGTTTTAGACCCGGGGACATTCAAAAACCATTTTTGGTTAAAAACGCCCCGCTTTTAATCCGCGCGTTTATCGTATTTGCAGGTTCCGGAATGTTATTTGTTTTTAGAAAAAAATTATCCAAAAAATATATCTTGATTACTGTTTGGACCTTATTTGCACTTTTTGCAATTACCCTTTCGGAACGTCCTTACCCACATTATCTTATTCAAGTATTAGCGCCAATGTCTATTTTATTAACTATGTTTTTTACTGAAAAAACACTAGAACAATCTTTAGTTGTAATCCCATTAGCAATTACTTTTTTTGTTCCTTTTTATTTTAAATTCTGGATTTACCCAACCACAAGTTATTACACAAGGTTTGTAAATTTTGCTATAGGAAAAGAGTCAAAATCTGAATATTTTGGCAATTTTACACCAACGGTAAATAGAAACTACGCGATTGCCGAATTTTTGCAAAAGTCCAGTTTGCCCAAAGACAAAGTTTTTATTTGGGATGGCGATTCTGCCACAATTTACGCTCTATCAAACAGACTGCCCCCAATAAAATACGTGGCTGATTACCATATTAATGATTATTCAACCAAACAGATAGAGGCAGATAAGATCACGGCTAGCTTGCCAAAATTTATAATTCTAACGGATAATTACAAATTTACAGAAATAATGCCTCTAATAAAGTCAAAATATATATTAATTAACAGGATCGAAAACGCCAATATTTACTCCCGCATCGATTTTGCACCCGCAAAATAGTAAAATACGTTACAAATACACAATGTGGAAAAAAGCACATTATAAAAATTATTTTATTGTTTCTTTGGCAATTAACTTAATTGTGTTAATTGTCCTATTATTAACCCAAAAGTTTCTTCCTCCTGTTGTCCCTTTGTTTTACGGGTTACCTGTTGGTGAGGCCCAGCTTACAACCAGTTTGGGATTATTAATTGCCCCAATTGCAACACTACTATTAATATCGGTGAATTTTGTAATTTCTTATTACACCAAAGATGAATACCACAAAAAAATATTGGCTTTTTCAGCACTGGTTTTATCTATTTTAATGGCAATCACTATTACTAAAATTGTTTTACTTGTTGGACTTTATTAAAAATGGACAATATCCGTGCTTTATTTTTATTTCCTTGGATTACCGCTTCATTGGTGGCTTTTATAGTTACCCCGATTGTAATTAAATATGCCGCAAAACTTGGGATAATTGATGACCCTAAAAAAAATACCCATCCAAAAGTAATTCATAAATATCCTATTCCCCGAGGCGGCGGAATTCCAATATTTTTGGCCCTTCTTATTGGAAGTTTGTTTTTTCTTCCAATTGATAAAAACGTTATTGGAATATTAATTGGAGCTTTAATTTTGGTTATCATGGGAACATTGGACGATAAATACAATATTAATCCATATTTAAGATTAATAATCGGATTAATTGCGGCCAGTATTCCGGTTTTTGCAGGAATTGGAATATCTTTTATAAGTAACCCCTTTGGCGGGGTAATTAATTTGAATAATTGGATAATTGCAGACATTTTTGGAATTATTTGGATTACTTTTTTAATGAATATGGTAAATATGGGGGCAAAAGGAGTTGACGGCCAATTAAGCGGTGTGGTGGTGATTGCGGCCTTAACAATTGCGTTTTTGTCACTCAAATTTTCGGCAGATATTACTCAGTGGCCGGTGATTATTTTAGCGGCAATAACAGGCGGAGCTTTTCTTGGTTTTTTACCTTGGCATATTTTTCCCCAAAAAATAATGCCCGGATATGGAGGCAGTACTTTGGCCGGATATTTATTGGGGGTACTTTCAATTCTAGCCACAACCAAAGTGGGAGCTTTAATAGTGGTGTTGGGAATTCCTTTAATTGATACAAGTTACACAATTGTTAGACGCATATTAAGTGGAAAGTCCCCTGTCTGGGGAGATAGAGGCCATTTGCATCATAAATTATTGGATAACGGATTAACCAAAGGGCAAGTGGCTTATTTTTATTGGGGTTTTACCGGAATACTTGGAATTTTAGCGATTAATTTGAATACTAACGCCAAGCTCTATACAATAATAGGTATCGCTTTGGTACTTGGAGGATTTATTTTATGGCTGACACAAAAACCCAAACAAAGAAAAACATAATTTTTGCCGCAATTGGCGCTATGCGGCCAATACATTGGACAAAAAATTTGTCCATTTTCGCCGCTTTTTTCTTGACTGGAGCATTATTTGAACGAAGCCAATTTATACTCACATTTTGGGCTTTTATTTCGTTTTGTCTGGCCACATCCGGAACTTATATTATAAATGATATTTTTGATATTGAGGTAGATAAACTCCATCCTGCAAAAAAATTCCGTCCTATTGCTTCGGGTGATCTTCCGGTACTTATGGCTGTATTTGAGGCATTGGGACTATTTACTGTAGCGTTTATTATTCCCCTTATTTTTAACCTAAACCCGCTTTTTATAACAATTTTATTTTTTTACATCACTCTTCAGTTTTTTTATAGTATTGGACTAAAAAACGTGGCAATTGTTGACATTATTATTATTGCTACGGGATTTGTATTAAGAGTTTACGCGGGAGCTTTTACAATTAATGCCCATCTTTCGGTTTGGTTTTTGCTTTGTGTAATTTCTGTGGCTTTATTTTTGGCCTCCGGAAAAAGAAGAGCAGAGCTAAATGTGGTGGAAAATTTGGGCCTGACGACCCGAAAAAGCTTGGGAAATTATCAAAAAGATTTACTTAATTCTTATGTAACCATGTTTGGCAATGCTTCATGGATGAGTTGGAGCTTGTTTACTTTTTTTGAAAGCCCTAAAGCGGCCTTGCCTTTTTGGCTGGTTTTAGCAGAACTATCAAGAACCACAACTATCGGAAAATTGTTAATGGCAACAATTCCTGTGACTATCTTTGGAATAATGAGATATGAATCATTAATTTTTAACGGTAAAGGTGAAACACCGGAAAAAATACTATTAACCGATAAACTATTGCTTTTGGCAATATCTTTATGGGTGGGAATTGTTTACTGGGTTTTATACGCCGGAGTTTCAACGGGATTATAAAATTTTGACATATTCTCCCGATACCCAACCTTCAATTCCGTTTGGTAATCCCGCCGCCTTTTTTCTATATTGAATTTTTACCCATCCTGTAGCTACATCAGTATCCAAATATTCATATTCTTCCCCCACGGTTACTTGAGCAATTTCTTCTCCTTTTAATCCCGGTTCTGTTCTGACTCTTAAAAGGCCTGTTGGAGTTTTTAAGATACTAACCATTTTTTTTGGGAGTTCGGGAAGCGGAGTTGGTGTAGCTTCGGGTGCTTTGGCTAATTTTACCGACAACATTAATTGGTATTTTTTTTGAGTATTTATTGTTAGGGTCTTTTCTAAATAACCTGCTAATTTAAGTGTTAGCAACGAAGCCCCGGGTGGCAAATCTAAAATATTAAATGGAGAAAACCCTTTTGACACACCGTTTACAATTATTTGCGCTCCCGGAGGGTAGGTATTTACTGATAACTTGGCGGTATTTGAGTCAATATTGATAAATTCCAGATTTTCCCCGGAGGAAAACTCATCCGAGCTAGCAAAACTCCTTTGTATGACTGTTTGCATTCCAGGGGCTAATTTAACTTTGGTTTCATAGGCAAGAAAACTCCCAGTTGCGTCGTCCGGAACCAATCTTACCGTAATTTCCTTTCCATTTAATATATTTGTATACGGAGTTTTGCCTGTTAATTTGCCATTAATATAAACACTGGCAGTGGGACTGGTGTTAATTAATATTCCACCGTACTTGGGTTTAAGATAATTAATTAAAAATAAGACCATAACACATAGACAAATTATTGAAATTGTAACAATTAATATAACCAGTGCTTTTTTCATAAACTTCAAAAGTTTAACAGGTGGTTATGGTAAAATACAAACCAAGGCCACGTGGTGAAGAGGAAACACGGCTGTCTGCAAAACAGCTACCGCACCAGTTCGATTCTGGTCGTGGCCTCCACCCCAAACTTGACTTTGCGCTTTTTCATACTGTAAAATTGCGACTCCCGCTACAAAGCGGGTTTTTTTTAGGGTTAATAAAAACACCAAGGGTACTAAGGTGTATTTATGAGAAAACTAAATCTTGAACTGCCCAAGTATCGCCTCCAGCTTCATTTGAAGCTAATCAAAAGGCGAAAACCTCTTGTGGAACCAATAGTGCCTACTCCCAAATTGGTAAATAAAAAATACCGTGCAGGCACGTTTTTGGGAAGATTAGCTAGATATTTAGCTGACCACAAAAGCGCAAAAAAGGTTTTTGCCTCAGGATTTTCGGTGATAGCCATGATGGTTACTTTTTACCCACAAACATCCAACTTTCAGGCTCAGGCGGCCGGAGACGTAATTCTTGAAGCACAAACAAATCTTACCACCATCAAAGGTCTTCAATACCCTGTTGCCAAAGTCAAAATTAATCAAAATTATGGGTTTTCCCATCCCGGAGTGGATTTTGGCGGAAAAGTTGGGGACGCAATTACCCCAATTACTGCCGGTGTGGTAACTTACGCCGGTTGGAATAAAACAGGTTATGGAAATTTGGTTGTAATTACCCACAAAAACGGGCTTGATTCGTACTATGCTCATTTGTCAAAAATTAACGTAATTACAGGTAGTGTTGTTGATACTACTAATTTAATTGGAGAAATGGGTGTCACAGGCCGCACAACCGGCCCTCATTTGCACTTGGAAATTCACCAAAAAGGAGCCTCTGTTAACCCTTTGACAATACTTTCCAAATAACATTCTTGTATGCTTTAGTAGGTTATGAGATTATGTATATATGAATAAATATATACATTTTTCCAGACTTAAAATACTTGGTCTAACTGTAATAATTACCATTAGCTTAATTAGCGTTAAGACTCTAATACACAATAAGCCGGCGCAACTGACTAATCCTCCCCCATCCAATTCCCCTGTTTTGGGTACCACTGCCACCACCCCAACCTTGAGTATAAATATCCCTACATTTTTTACCGATACGGTTAATTTTAAAAAAGATATTACAGCGCCAAACATTATTTATGGAATAACAAAAGGAGACGGCATAAATACTCAAAACATTTCGGGAATTACAAAGATAACAAATACGGGAGTTTTGTCGGTAAACGGATCAACTGGTGCTGTTGCTATTACTGCCGGGGATGGCATAAGTATTACGGGTAATAAAATCACTAATTCCTATTCTTTTACACCCGATTACAGCCAAGGTGGATGGGAATATACAGGCACAACACTTGGCCTAGCTACCACCACAGACTCTGTAATTGTTGATAGTCTTACTTTTGGCAATGCAACTATCACTAACGGAAAATCAATATTGCCCAATACGGATTTGGGGAGTGATTTAGGGAGTTCGGCATATCGTTTTAACAATCTTTGGGTGGCTAATATTAATTCTAATTCTTCCCAATCGTTTTCTGGGCAAACAACTTTTTCTTTTGCCCCAACCGACACCACAATTAGTAAAGCCAGTATACTTATTAATCCAACCACTTCTGTTGCTGATGGGTAATTATTAGGTTTGGCAATCGCAGGTTATCAAAAGGCTTTAATTGATGAAGATGGGGATATTATATTGGGCTATAATGGGGCTACATCAGCGCCGGCCACCAGTTACCCACTGGATATTTATGGACATTCGGCTACAAGAGTAAGTTATATTAATGCCTCCGGCAGTGCCTACTTTGCAGGAAATGTGGGGATTGGGACAACGGGACCGAGCCATAAATTAGAAATGGCGGTTTCCGCTTCCGATGATGGTTTTTATTTCAAAAAAGACGGTTCAGTTAATAATATCTTCCGACTCTCTATAGATGGCACCAACGATCGCGGTGAACTATTTATGTACAATTCGGGTACTCCTATTTTTGCCATTCGAGGTCCAGCTAATAATAGTTTTATTAACTCTGGCAACTTCGGGATTGGGACGACAGCTCCAAACAATATACTCACCCTGCGTAAGGATGCCACAGGAACAATCGGTCCAACGTTGAGATTGGAAAACCAAAGCGGTGGAACTAGTGCAGCCGATTATATTGACTTTGGTACGACAGGAAGCTCAACTCTCGTTTCCTCAAGAATTGGTGCGGTCCGCACAGATTTAGCGGTTGCAGGAGGCACTGATTTGTTCTTTAGCACATATGGTAGTTCCGGACTAAGTGAAAGAATGAGAATTGCAGATAACGGTAATGTTGGTATTGGAACAACAAGCCCTGATGAATTATTAACAGTTTTTGGTAATAGTAAAAACATTAAACTTCAAGCCTCAACCACTGCCGGAACTGTAGCCATGCTCTTTGGCGACACTGCCAGTAGATATAAAATTTACAAACCAGCCGGCAAACAAGACTTAATAATTAACAATCTTAATGGTGGCGGAGGTGACGTTATGACTTTTCTCTATTCAAACAATAATGTCGGGATTGGCACTACTGCCCCAACATCCAAATTAGATGTTAACGGAAACGTAAACGTAACAGGATACGCAACAATGTCAGCCTCACTCGCAGTTGGAAATGTAAATGCAGTAGTTGGACCTGGGAATATTAATGCCAGTGGAACCATAACAGGGGTTGCAGTTTACCAAGGTGCAAATCAAGTTTGTGACACATCCGGAAACTGTTCATCTTCCGGTATAAATCACTGGCAATTAAATAATCACGTTCTTGCCCCAAATAACACAGCCGATTACGATCTTGCCGTTGGAGGAAACTCAACCGCCAGCGCAAAATTTATTGTTAATGCAGCCACAGGGAATTTGACAACATCCGGCAGTGTTGGAGTAGGAACAGCCACACCAAGTGGAAAATTAAATGTTTCTGGTGGAAATTTAGTTGTTGACGGCTCAGTAGGCGAAAGTAGTGGGATTGACAGCAATACCCGTGTAGCTTTACACATGGAAGGGGCAAATAACGGAACAGCATTTACAGACAGTTCAACCTACGCCAATACCGTAACAGCTAATGGTGATGCTAAAACATCTACCACTCAATATAAATTTGGCACTTCGAGTGGGTATTTTGACGGAACAACTGATTATTTGACAATTCCAAACTCCGCTAATAATTTTACATGGGCTAATGATTTTACAGTTGATTTTTGGGTTTACCCGGTTGCCAGAATTTCTCCATACCCTGCAATATTTTCTAACTATAATAATTTTACAACCGGCGGTATGGCGCTATTTGCGGGACATGACAGTATTAGCGCTACAAAATATGAACTTTCATTTAATGGAGTTTTTCCTGCAATTATTTCGGGATCTAATATTACATATGGTCAATGGGCGCATATCGCAATTGTCCGAAGCGGCAGTACTATCGTTTTATATATTAACGGTGTTAACGAAGGCCAATATACAAACTCAGGGACAGTTAGTGTAACCGGATCGTATTTTTACGTTGGAGCTACGGGAGACAATTTAGCTAACGGCGCATTTAACGGCTATGTTGATGAATTTAGAGTTTCACGCGATGTGGCCAGATGGACAAGTGAATTTACACCACCAGCTTTTGCCTATAGCGGTTCGGCAGCTCAAGCCAGTTTGGGAATTCGCACTACCACACCTCAGGCGGCACTGGATGTAAACGGTGAAATATTTTCAAACTCTCAAATTCGTGCAGGATATCAAACAAGTTTACTGCCGTCATTTTCATTTTTATCAGATTCAAACACTGGTTTATATCATGCCGGCGATGATGTTCTTGGATTTTCCACAAACGGAATTGACAGACTTCAAATTAATAGTACAGGACAAGTTGGAATTGGCACATCAAGCCCTTCATACTTACTTCAAGTTGGAAATGCAGGTGACGGTACAGAGGCCAGAGCAAATGCTTGGAATTCGTTATCTGATGCCCGCTACAAACAAAATATATTGCCATTAGAAAACAGTTTGGAAAATATTCTACAACTGCAAGGAGTTTCGTTTGACTGGAAATTGAGTGGGACTAAAGGCCTGGGCTTTATTGCCCAAGATGTCCAGGGAATTTATCCTGATGCAGTTTCAACAGCGTCGGATGGAACATTATCTTTAAATTACGCCGCGCTTGAGGCTCCAATTGTGGAGGCTATTAAAACACAATCAACACAAATTATTACGGTTAAAGATATAATTGTCCAAATTAAAGCAAAAATTACTGAAATTGAAGATAAGATTGCAAAATTAACAGAAGAAATATTTACCAAAAAAGTACACGTTGAAAAACTTTGTATTGGCACTAATGGAGATGAAACTTGTTTGGAAAAAAATCAGTTAGACGAATTAATAAAATTATTACCAACTCCTACTCCAACACCTACACCGACTCCGACTTTGTTAGATTTAACTGTAAGCACTTCCAGTGGGATAATTGAGGTAACTCCAAGTCCAATTTAATAATCTTCTTAATAATCCATTCCACCCATTCCGGATGCTCCCATGGGTCCTGAGCCTGCCGAAGGATTTTTGGGTTCAGGAATATCGGTAACCAAGCCTTCGGTGGTAATTACCATCATGGCTACACTGGCGGCGTTTTGTAAGGCACTTCTGGTTACTTTTACAGGGTCAATTACTCCCATTTTGGTCATACTGCCAAATTCTCCGGTTAATGCGTTAAAACCAAAGTCAGCATCCTTTGAAAGCATTATCTTTTTGGTAATTTCAGATTCGTTTTCACCCGCATTTTTGACCAACCATTTTATGGGCTCTTCTAATGAATCAAAAATTATATCAACTCCAATTTGTTCATCGCCTTTTTGAACTTTAAGCTTTTTAAGCACATTTCTGGCCCTAAGAAGCGATGTCTCTCCACCGGGAACAATTCCTTCCTCTGTAGCGGCTTTGGTGGCCCCTACGGCGTCTTTGACTCTTTCTTTTCTATCATTAAGCTCCACTTCGGTTGCCGCCCCTACATTTATTTGAGCCACTCCTCCGGCCAGCTTGGCAAGTCTTTCTTGGAATTTTTCTTTGTCAAAATCTGAGTCTGAGGAGTTAATTTGTTTTTTGATAGCGTCAATTCTTGAATTAATTGCTTTTTTATCTCCTTTTCCGCCAATAATTCTGGCATTGTCTTTATTGGCCCAAACTTTATCGGCTTGTCCAAGATCGGTAATTTCAATTGATTCAAAATTTCGTCCCGTATCTTCACTTATTACTACCCCGCCGGTTAATATGGCAATGTCTTCCAAACTTTCTTTTCGTCTATCTCCAAATCCGGGAGCTTTAATTGCCAAGACACTAAATGTTCCTCTAAGTTTATTTACAACCAATGTAGCCAAGGCTTCGCCCTCTATTTCATCCGCAATAATTACCAAATTTTTGCTGACTTTTACAAATTTTTCCAAAAATGGGAGTAAATCCTGAATTGACGAAATTTTTTTGTCGGTAATTAAAATATAAGCGCCTTCAATTTCTGCTTCCATTTTATCGGGATTTGTAACCATGTAGGCCGAAGCATAACCCCTATCAAATTCCATTCCTTCTTTGTATTCAATATCAATTGTTAGTCCTTTGCCTTCTTCAACAGTTACCACGCCGTCCCTACCAACTTTTTCCAAAGCCTCGGCAATTTTGCCTCCGATTTCGGTGTCTCCTGCCGAAATACTGGCCACTTGTGCGATTTCTTCTTTATTTTTAATTGGTTTGGCCATTTTCTTTAACTCTCCCGTAACCGCCTCAACTGCTTTTTCTATTCCTTTTTTAACTATCATGGGGTTAGCTCCCTCTTCGATTTTGGCCATTCCTTTTTGGGTTATGATTTGGGCCAAAAGAGTTGATGTTGTTGTTCCGTCTCCTGCATTATCGTTGGTCTTATTTGCCGCCTCTTTAACTAGTTGGGCTCCCATATTTTCAAATGGATCCGGAAGATCAATTTCTTTAGCTACAGTCACACCGTCATGAACAATGTTTGGAGCGCCCCATTTTTTATCCAAAGCAATATTCCTGCCTTTTGGTCCTAATGTGGTTACAACTGCTTTGGCGACAATATCAATGCCCTTTAACAAGGACTCTCTTGCTTCTTTGCCGAATTTTAATTGTTTAGCCATATAAGGTATATCCAATGCATAGATATTCTAAGCCTCGACGGCTAGAATATCCTCGAATTTAACAAACAAGTATTCTTTGCCTTCAATTTTAACTTCGTTTCCGCCCCATTTTTTGTAAAAAACGATTTCTGATAATTTAGCAGGTGAGGCTACTTTTTGTCCATCTTGTAATAAAGAATCTCCAACTGCAATTACTTTTCCTTTTTGTGGTTTTTCGGAAACATTATCAGGAAGATAAATTCCGGAAGCAGTTTGGGTAGCGGCGTCTATGGGTTCAATTAAAAGGTATCCCGCACTTGGCTTAATATTTAATTTTTTCATTGTAACTTTTGAAATTTAAAACAATTTAAGCCTCTTGTCAAGAACAAACTAGCATTCGTCAATTATGAGTGCTATTTGACTACTCCAATCTTTTGGATGAAACAAAGCCCGCGAAGGCGTAATTACTTCTCTTGTAATTTTATTCTTCATATAAAATAATTGTAATTTATAGGCGAATTTTTCTAAAATTAATAAAATAAAATTATTATCAGGTTGAACTTTGACACTATTGCATTTTTCTATTTTTATTGCATTTGGCCAATAATTTTTGACCCACCTGTTGTCCCAAATAAATTTTTCATAAACCTTCTCTTTATTAACTAATGGAATTATTTGTGCAATTTCGTGTGCTGTGTAATGACTACGATTATTTTCCCAGATTAGGTAGTCCTCATCCAGCCAGATGTTGATGCATAATTTATCTTTTTGGGAATTATTTTTGGGAGTTCTTATTTTTTGGCAGGTTATTGTTAAGAATAAATACGAAATAAGCCTGGTTAGCCAAAGTGTATTTTTTTGGGTGATAATCATTAAGTCAATGTCAGACTCCTCGGTTGAGTTATCCATTGCCAAAGATCCCGTAACTCCTATCATTTTAATTGTGGGGATAAAAGATAAAATACTCGCTGATTTTTTGGCAATAATTAATTTTTTCTTGGATACCCGTTTTCTTAATATTTTTTTGTAAATTAAGCCTTCCCTGCCTTTAATTACCATACATCCGTTTACAAATTTATATTGAGCATTAATATATTTGTCGCCAAAAAAACTGCCGGGGTGCCATTTAATTAAATCTAATTGATTAAGTGGATAATCAAAAATGTTGTGGTAATAAATACTAAATTTATCAGAATTACTCAATAATTTTTGCATTACCGTTATCTAACCAGTCCGTATTGAGTAAGTATTTGTGTAACTCCTTCGGCACAGGTTTTAAGAGCATCAGTTGGACTTTTTTCTTTACGGTTTATGCTATTTATGGCGTCTCTAAAATAATTTGAAACTTGAGTATTAATGCCTGTTGGTCCATCAAAAGTGCGTGAATTTAAAAACCAGCCGACAGCTCCGGCGGATTGTGTGGTGATGGATCCTAATATTGGATGAGTTGACAAAAGGGATGCCATGTCAATTCTTGGATAAGCCTCTCCAAAACCGCGAATGGTAGAAGCATTTTGATACATTTTTTGTAAAGACTCTTGGGAACTTAAAAAGTTTAAAAATTGCCAGGCAATCATTTTGCTTGCGCTTTTTGACCAGACACCTTGAGCCCAATAAGTTGCATAGGTAATATCAGGCTGATCGGGTGTGTCTTTTGGTAATTGAGGAACGGGTACGGTGTGAAACTTTAAATTTGGATTGGCCGCTTTTATTTCAAATGCTCGCCAGCTGGGAGCAAAATACATTGCCAGTTTTCCACCTGCAAAAGCCTGTGTGGAAGCAGGCAAAGAGCTGTCCCAAACTTTATCCATGTTAGCAAAATTAGTAAAAAAGACTAAGGCGCCTTCTGTATTTTTGCCTGTAGGACGGCTTAAGTCTACCCCATTTTGCAACATAAGAAGGGCAATTATTTCTTGCCAATGGTCAACATTTTCCGTTTGACCCAAAGCAATTCCGGACTGGGTAATTTCATCTTTTTCATTTTTAGTTGTTAATTCTTTAGCTAATATTCTAAGGTCATCCCAATTTGCAGGAGGAGTTTTGCCTGATTTAGTAAAAATATCATCGTTAATAAATAAAGTTAGGGCATCGTATCCTAATGGAATTCCAACAATAGAATTGCCGTTTACCAAATCCGACGTTATTGTTTTGTAATAATTTTTTGCAAAATCGGATGGGTTTAAGATAGAGGCAGGAAGTGCGTCAAGATTATTTTTAAACATTGGCACCCAGGAGTTATGAAAAGAAAAAATATCAGGAGCTTCTCCTTTGGCCATGGCGCTAGTTAATCTTTCTCTATAATCTTGGTGAGATTGCTTTATATAATTAATTTTTATTCCGGGGTGTGTATTTTGATATTCATCAATTAAAGGTTGAACTACCGAGGCATCTTCCCATAATCCCCACCAAGTTATTTGGCCGCTTGAAATTTTTTTCTTGGATAACAAGGTAATGGCCAATAAAACTATCAAAATTACACTTAACACAATTCCGATAATAATAATTATTTTTTTTGGAAAGCTTTTTTTGGGTGTCGGTAAAGGCGCCTGCGGGACCACGGGTGGTGGATTAGGTAAAACCGGATTTGTATTGTTATTTACTGGTAGCATTTTTTACTTTGGGTTCTATTTAAATGGTATCATATACGCAGAATATGGCAAGAAAACTTTTACCAATGTGTTTACCGATTTTGGTGTTATTGGCTCTAATAATAGTTTATTATGTTCATTTTAACGGCAAAGTTTATCCAAATATATTTGTATCTAATAACTATTTAGGTGGAACTAATTCCCAATCAGCCTTACAAATTTTATCTAATATATTTGCAGGGTCGGATAAATTGACATTAACCACCAAAGACAAATCATTTGATATTAAATTTGACGAAATTGGTTTAATTTATAACCTAAACACATCAGTCGACAAAGCAATTTCCTACGGAAGAACCGAGAAATTTCCAATTAATATAATTAATTCTTTAAAACTTATATTTGAAAAGCAAAATTTTAGGATTTATTACAACGTAGACAATACCAAACTTCAAAACAAAATTTTGGCAATTTCAAAATTAATTGATATTCCTGCCAAAAAGACAGCCATTTATGTTAACAACTCAAAAATAATTATAGACAATGGTGGGAAAGGACAAGAAGTTGACCAAACCAAACTCAAAGACCTAATTTACAATAGTATAGAAATTGGAGACAAAGCAATCGTTGTCCCAATTAATGTGATTGATAACACCCTATCCCCATTTGAAATTGAAAATTTAAAAACACAGGTAGAGAAATATCTTGGCAAAAGCATTTTATTTAAATTTGAATATCAAAGTTTTAAACTGGGAGAAAAAGAAATTATCGACATGTTAAATCCAATTGCAGATTTTGATAATAATAAAATCGATGAATTTATCCAAAAAATTACAAATTCAGTCAACAGACCTTTCCAAAACGCAAAATTTATTTTTGAAAACGGAAAAATAGTGGAATTTGCCCCCGCCCGCGATGGTATTACTGTAGATAAAACCAGTCTAACTGACCAAATCATTTCTTTACTTCAAAAATTACCAATTAACACAGAAAAGCAAATAGAATTAGAAATACCGGTAATTAGGACTTTACCGGAAATTTCAACATCAGAGGTTAATAATTTAGGAATAAAAGAAATCATCGGCAGTGGTAGTTCCACTTATTACCACTCAATCCCATCAAGGGTACATAATGTTACCCTGGCATCTTCAAGAATTAATGGAACGTTAGTGTCTCCCGGAGAAACGTTTTCGTTTAATAAAACCTTGGGGGATGTGTCGCAATTTACAGGTTATCAACAAGCTTATGTAATTTCTGAAGGGAAAACAATTCTTGGGGACGGAGGAGGTGTTTGTCAGGTTTCATCAACACTTTTTAGGGCCGTTTTAAACGCAGGTTTGCCGGTTGAAGAAAGAAGATCCCATGCGTATAGAGTTGGATACTACGAACAAGGTTCACCACCAGGGATGGACGCTACGGTTTATTCACCAACCACCGATTTTAAATTTACAAATAACACAGGGTCTTATATTTTAATTCAAACAATTTCCGATCCTAAAAATTATTCTTTGATTTTTGAACTCTACGGAACAAAAGATGGCCGCATAGCTACCATTACCAAGCCTATTATTTCAAACATATCTTCTCCCTTACCCGACACATATCAAGATGATCCGAATTTGCCGGTCGGGGTAATTAGACAAGTTGACTACAAAGCGTGGGGGGCTAAAGTTAGTTTTGACTACAAAGTGGAAAGGGACGGAGAAGTAATTTATTCAAAAAGTTTCATCAGTAATTACAGGCCTTGGGGAGCGGTTTATTTAAAAGGTACCAAAATTTAGATATAATAGCCTCATGAAGATTATAAAATTAGACAATAAGACTATTCCCCTTGCTGTTGAAGCTTTAAAAAAAGGTGGTTTGGTAATTTATCCAACTGAAACAGTTTATGGTATTGGGGCTGATGCCACAAATCCAGATGCAATCAAAAAACTGACTAAATACAAAAACAGGCCATTTGGCAAACCATATTCAGTAGCTGTTACTACTCAAGAAATGGCAGAGAAATATGCATCATTAAATAACACTGCCAAAAAATTATATCAAAAATATTTACCCGGACCATTAACCGTAATTTCAACAGGTAAACATATTTTAGCTAAAGGGGTTGAGGCTGAGGACGGAAAATTGGGGATTAGGATTCCTGATTACAAACTAGTTACAGATATTGTAACTTTATTTGGTAAACCGATTACAGCGACCTCCGCCAATGCCAGTTATAAAAAACGTCCTTACAAAATAGGTGATATTTTGGAAAATATAAGCGATAAACAAAAAAAGCTTATCGACATAATTATCGATATTGGTGAACTGCCAAAAAACGAACCTTCAACGGTTGTTGACACTACACTTGACGATTTTGTTACTTTAAGGCAAGGGGACATTAAATTTAAAGATAAAAACGAAGTCACCAGCCGAAGTGAAGAAAATACACAAAATGTAGCCAAAGAATTATGGCAAAAATACGAATCACACAAGGGTACCAGAGCTGTAATTTTTGCACTTCAAGGAAAAATGGGAGCCGGAAAAACTATTTTTACAAAAGGATTAGCCAAGGCAATGGGAATAGAAGAGCTAGTTACCTCCCCTACTTTTGCAATTGAAAATGAGTACCAAAGTGACAAAGAAAAATTATTTCATTTTGATGCTTGGAGACTTAATAAATCAGATGAGATGAAAGCATTAGGTTTTGAAGATTTGATTAAAAATAAATCTGTAATATCCATTGAATGGGCTGAAAGAGTGGCTGATATAATTCGTGAATTTGACGATGAGGCAATAATTATCTGGGTAAAAATAAATTATGGAAAAGAAGAAAACGAAAGGCTAATTTCCTGGGGAAATATATGAAGATACTGGCAATTGATACAAGTTGCGATGAGACTGCCGCAGCTGTAACTGAAAAGCTAAGTGTTTTATCCAATATTATTTGGTCACAAGCCTCTCTTCACTCTAAATTTGGCGGAGTTATGCCGTCCTTGGCCCAAAGGATGCATGAAGAACGTATCGATTGGGTAATAGAAAAGGCACTTAAAACCGCCTTCCCTCAACATACCATATACGACATACTATCTACTAAAATCGATGCAATAGCTGTGACGATTGGACCGGGACTTGCTATAGCTTTGGGTGTCGGAATTGATAGAGCCAAAAAATTAGCACTAGAATACAAAAAACCTCTAATTCCCGTTAATCACATAGAGGCACACCTTCTTAGTCCCCTAGTGCGTCCTAACAATTTACAATTTCCGGCTTTTGGTCTTGTTGTTTCCGGAGGAAATACAATGTTTGTTTTGATTAATAAAATTGGTGATTATAAAATTCTAGCTCAAACTCATGATGACGCCTTGGGTGAAGCCTTGGACAAAGCCGCAAGGCTTTTGGGATTTGGTTATCCTGGCGCATCTGTCTTAGAAAAAACGGCTCGCAGTGGAAATCCGGATGTGTATAAGCTTCCAATTCCCTTAATTAACGATAAAGTTAGAGACAGGTTTAGTTATTCCGGGCTTAAAACTGCTTTTGTACGTTTGGTTGATTCCCTGAAAAATATTGATAAAACTCAAACTGCCAATTTAGCAATTTCGTTTCAAAATTCTGCGTTTAGTCATATTATTCGCGTGCTTGATTATCAAATTGAAAACTTATTGAAAAATGAAAAATTGAAAATTGATAATTTCCTTTTGGGTGGAGGTGTGGCTAATAATTTGAATTTAAGGAAAAGACTTAAGGATCTTTGCAAGAAACATAATCTAACATTACATGTCCCTTATTCCAAAAAAATAACAGGAGATAACGCCGCAATGATTGGTGTTTGTGCCTTTCTAAGGATAAACGGCAAAAGACAGGTGTTAAATGAATTTATGGACTACTCCAAAATCGATCGTAATGCCAACTTAAAGCTTGCGTGATATAATTTGGGCACGGCAGTACTTATATGAATAGTGTTTACGATCACAAATTATACGAAGATAGTATTTATAAAAAATGGGAAAGTTCAGGTGCTTTCTCACCATCTTTAAACTCAAAGCTTTCGCCTTTTACCATAATAATGCCTCCTCCTAACGCCAATGATCCACTTCATATTGGACATGCCAGGTTTGTAGCGATTGAAGACACCCTAACCCGTTACCACAGAATGTTAGGTGAACCCAAACTCTGGCTGCCGGGAAGTGATCACGCCGGAATTGAAACACAATTTGTATTTGAAAAAAAACTTAAAGAAAAAGGTCAATCACGATTTGATTTTGATCGAAACACTTTATACAAAATGATCTGGGATTATGTACAAGAAAATACAGGCACAATGGAAACTCAATTAAAAAAACTTGGGGCATCCTGTGACTGGAGTAGGTTCAAATTTATGTTAGATCCTGAAATTGTAAAAATAGTCTATTCTACATTTAAAAAACTCTACGACGACGGATTAATTTATAGAGGTGAAAGAATTGTTAATTTTTGTCCACGTTGCGGCACTGCCTATTCACAACTTGAGGTTGATTATGTTGACAGGGACGACAAGCTTTATTATCTTGATTACGGAAGTATAACTATCGCCACCACACGTCCGGAAACAATATTTGCTGATGTGGCTGTGGCAGTAAATCCAAAAGATACCCGCTACACCCAAAAAACCGTCCACACTTCGCCAAGGCTTCGCGGGACTTCGAATAATGAAGCATTATTCTACGCAAAAATACCGCTTATTAACCGCGAGGTTCCGGTAATTACAGATAATCTGGTAAATAAAGATTTTGGAACCGGCGCATTAAAGATTACACCGGCACACGACGCAACCGATTTTGAGATCGGGCAAGCACACAAATTACCAATTATATCTGTAATTGATGAAAACGGCAGAATGACAGGTACCCCGTCTAAATATATTGGTATGAAGGCATTAATAGCCCGTGAAGAAGTGATTAAAGACTTAATAAGCGCCAATAAACTCGTTAAAACCGAAAACATACACCATACAGTCGGAACCTGTTACAGAGACCACGGCATAATTGAACCAACCATAAGTAAACAGTGGTTTTTAAAAGTTGAGCCATTGGTTAAATTATCCCTAGAGGCAATAAATAAAGGTAAGATTAAATTTGCAGCCAAAAAATACGAAAAAATTGCCAGAAACTGGTTTAATAATCTAAGAGATTGGAACATTAGTCGACAAATTGTCTGGGGAATTCAAATCCCTGCCTGGAGATGTGATAAATGTCTTGAATGGGAAATAACAGATGGATTAGTTCCTGATAGTTGTAAAAAATGCGGACACAGTAAAATGGTTCAGGATAATGATACTTTTGACACTTGGTTTTCTTCAGGACAATGGCCGTTTACTACACTAAAAACAACAAATCCTAAAGATTTTGAAAAATTTTACCCAACATCTGTTATGGAAACAGGCTATGACATTCTTCCGTTTTGGGTAATTAGAATGATAATGCTTGGGCTTTATACCACAGGAGAGGTTCCTTTTTCGGAAGTTTTGTTGCATGGATTGGTAAGAGACAAAGAAGGACAAAAAATCAGCAAATCCAAAGGAAACGTGATTAATCCAATTGAAATGGTCGATAAATACGGAGCTGATGCCTTGCGAATGGGGCTTCTTTGGGGAGCGTTGGTGGAAAACGATGTGGCACTATCAGAAGAAAATATTAATGCACAGAAAAAATTCTGTAATAAAGTTTGGAACGCGGCAAGATTTATATCCCAATTTGAGGGAGAAGTAGAGAAAAACGCGGAATTTGACAAAAAATTAGACCAGATTATTCGTGGTGTAACAAAACATTTAAATAAATATCAATTAAACCAAGCAGTAGAACTTCTCTACTCTGAATTTTGGCATTGGTATTGCGATGAGTGTATTGAAAAAAGTAAAAAACAGGAAATTGGCGCAAAACAAATGAAAAAAGGATTGATTACCTTTCTTAAACTTTTGCATCCATTTATGCCTTTTTTGACAGAACAAATTTGGCAAGAAATCGGTGAAAAAGAACTTTTAATCACAAGCTCCTGGCCTAAGGCCTAAAAAACTACTTGCAGATAACCTACATTTGGGTACATACTTAATTTGAAAAGTATGACCAAAAATACCAAAAACCGTGATTATTTATTTGCACTCATCACAGTTGTTGTTATCTTATCTTTAACCGCCTTTAATCTCATAAAAATTCCCGTCAAAGTAAAAGTATTGGGGGTAACAGAAATAAATAATTCAGAAGTATTTTGGGCCGATTTTCTGACAAAGCACCCCAACTATATTCCCGGTTTAATCGAAACCGGTAAAATTGATAAAGTAAATATAATTGATCCTAATTATTTCTGAGGTTCTTCGGTTGTTTTGCCTGCTTCAGGTGTAGGACCTTCTGCTGTGGCTTCTCCTGGTGCTTCTGTTCCCTCTGCGGCAACCGGCGCCTCGACTACTTCTTCTTTTTGAGGAGGTTCAACTTTAACAATAATTTGTTCTGCATCGGTTTTGATATCTATTTTGCTGCGATCAACTTTAATATCCTTAACATGAATTGCCTGATCAACTTCTACTAATTCGGTTACGTCGATTTCAAATTTTTCAGGTAAATCTGTTGGCAAAGCTTCAACTGTAATTTCATTGACATATTGAACAACTGTACCCAATCCTTGTTTTTCTGTTGGAGACTCTCCTATTACCTCAACCGGAACATCTGCTTCAACCTTTTCTTTAAGATCAACCTGAAGAAAATCAACATGTAAAGCTTCACCTGTGACCGGATGAACTTGAAAATTGTGAATTAACACAGGTTTTTCGTCTTTTTCCAAAACCAATGTTACGAGTCCTGTTTCACCGGCGGCTTTATAGACGACTTCAAAGTCAGCAAGTTCAACTTGTACAGCCTCAGATTTTATTTTTTTGCCAAACACATTACCAGGCAATATTCCTTGCTGGCGAAGTTTTTTAATTTTTCTACCCAACACATCCCTAGATTTGGTGTTTAATGTTAATTTCTTCATTTTTTAATAGGTGAACTTTATGTACAAATCTCCCGACAACTTGGTATTATAAACGTATTTGCCAGGATAGGTCAAGGTAAATACCGGATTTGTCCAAATTGTTTTGTAATTGGAATTTAAATTAATAGTTAACGGATACTCTTGAACTCCCGCTTGTTTTCGTATTAAAAGTCCATACGACTTAGCCAGATTTTGAGCCTGAGATTTGACTTGCCAATTAAATTCTATAGAACGTGTTTCCCCTGCCAATAACTCTACATAAACACCAACTTCCTTGCGATTTTTTACCTCCGCGATTTCAGGGGATAAATATTCCTGTGAGTTTCCGGAAAAAGCCAAAATAGATCCAATTTCTGCGTCAAGCGGTGTAATGGCTCTTAAATAGACTTTATACACCCCAGATGGGCCAAGGGCAATATTTGCCTGATTTGACAAATTAAGAGTTAATTTACTTTTAATAACATTTTCGCTGATATCAATATTTAACACTGACTTTCTTTGAATAAAATAGTTGGCTTTATTACACCCCACATTAGCTTCGACTAATCCAATCAAGTTTCCCATGCAATTTCCCATGCAAACAGGGGGAACAACCGATCCATCCCAACCGAGTCTTTTTAGTGAAGATTGGGCCGTTTCATTGTGTAGGTAAATTTGCAAACTTCGACTTTTAAAACTTGCGTAAATAATTTCTGAAAGTTTGAGTTTGTCTTTTTGATCAAATTTTGAAATCTCGTCCAGTAATGTTCTTGATAACGCACTCAAAAAACTTGCTTTTTTGTGAGTCCCTGGAAAGAAATTGCTTTCAACTTCCGCTTGAGTTTTTTCGTATAAATTTTCCGGTGTGATTTCTATATTGTAATCAGATAGATAAATTGGACCTGTTAGTTTTAATATTTCTTTAATTGGTGAAAGGTCAATTGCTATTACACCGTCAACCTTTTTCTCGATTTCTTTATCCAAAAACCATTCGGCACGTTTAGCTGATGTGGGGAAATCAGGATCCCAATTAGAGTCCCTAAACCACCAATTGGCTTGACCTAGGTAGTTTTTAATCGCCTGTGGAGGTTCAACATGCCCATTTAACTGCCCGTCTGCCGAATAGATGTCGTTAACTGTCAAATCCGTCATTCTGCCTCCATCAAATGTGACTAGGCCGTAAGAGCCTATAAAACCGCCTGTGGGTCGTAGTTCCATATTGTTTTGGAATAATATTAAATAAGTTTTACTTTCTTTGTCGCCAATTAATTCGCTTAATTGTTGAGTCAAGGTTAAAGCGTCTGAGGACATTTGTTTGTATTGACCAATGTTACTTAAGGATAATATTTTTGTTGCCACCCAGGAATTTTTACTAATATTGTTTGTTAGTTTTTGTTCAATTGTTGAAATATCGTTATTTAACAAAGAGAGTGTATTTGAAATACCAATTGTGTCTTTTGACACAATATAAGGAGTATCTGCAAACATTTTTTCCATTAAACTTCCTGTATATTTAGTAAGTAAATAGACATGACTACCGGCATCCGTTGTTGAAGTTATGGTTGAAGACACAGTATAAGTTTCTTTATACAAAATATTCAGTAAGGGAATTTTTGATAATAAATAACTTTCTTTTTCCGAAACCAAGGCAACAATTTTTGCGCCGCTTAAAATGTTATTGGACAATTGGCCCCTGTTATAACTAATGGTTTTTATACTCAACAAAAGTAAGGAGCAAGAAATAATTATTAATATCAAAGGAGAGATTAACAATAAAATAATACCGGCAATTAATTTAGTATATTTTTTTGGTTTTTTTATTTTTAAATTTTTAATTTTTAAACTGTTAATTTTTGGCGGGAGTGCTTTAACTGTTTTAATTTTGGATAACCAATTTAGTGTTTCGCCAATTGCGAATGCACTGTTGTTTTCAACAATATGCCTTTCTACTTTTCTTGGAAAAATTCTTGGTGCTAAACTTTGATTATATTTAATCTGCAAATTATTAATTTTATTTAGACAAAGTTTCCAAAATAATTCAGGTGGCATTTGGGGGCCGGTAACTAACATTTCTTTACCATACGGCCCAAATGAAAAAAGCCATTTAGATATTAACTTTGCCGCGTCGCTGACAAATAAAGGATAATAAGTTTCACCAACCGGGACAGTCATAATATTATTAATCAAAATTTCATTAAAGGTTTTTGATAATATTAACTTTGAATTTAGGTTAAGTCTGGGACCAATTAAATCACCTATATAAATTATTAATGTGTTTTCATCTAGCTGAAGATGAGTTAATTCGGTATTGAGTGAGCAGTCAATCGGAAATAAATATATTTTTTTGACATTCTGATTAGTCTTAATATTTGCAATCAGTTTAAATTTGTTTACAAAATTTTTGTCATCTACAAAGCCTCCGCAATAAATTAGATAGTTAAATTTAATAGAATTGCCATAATTTTTTATATCACTTATATTAAGTTTTGAATTGCTGTTTATATGCATGGTTGTTTCTTGCCAAGAGGTAACGTCATCTGTAAAAACATTAACAATGGAGTTTGAAATTAATAATTGTTCTAAGATATTTAACGCTAGAAAGTTTGGATCTGATATTAAGCATATGTTAATCATTTATGAAAAATTCATGTTGCTAAATTGATCACCGCAAAATGGGTTATTAACAATCACCTTCATAGTAGCGTTTAAAACTCTTTTCAAGTTATTAATTATTAAAATATTTTTCTGCATAAGGAGATGTGAAATTTTCACGCCCTGAAAAAGGCCGAATTGAACTTAATGATTTTTGTCAAGTTCATTATTTACCAACAAGTCCGCCAGCTTATTTTCTTCACGCGGAATTGATTTAAACTCTAATTTTATTTTGATATTAAATTTATTATTTAAATATTTATCAAATAACGTTTTTATTTCCGGATTTTTAATTTTGTAAATTCCATTTATTTGTTTACAGACAAGTTCCGAGTCCATTAAAAATAATATTTTTTTGGTGGTTATATTTTTTTCATTTTCAGAAATCCACATCAACGCTGTAATTACTCCCCAATATTCCGCCTGATTATTTGTTGTAATTCCTAAATATTTTGACCCTTTATGAATTACATTTTGTCCTTGTTCTACGGCAAAAGCACAAGCTGCTGGGCCCGGGTTTCCGCGAGATCCCCCATCTGTGTGAATAATTAAATCCGTTACATCCATAAAGACAGTTTAACACAAAAATTATTTTTAAATTTTTTTATTAACTGAACCAATTATCAGTGTGAATAATAATAAATTTTGTTGAAGTGTCAGCCAATAGTGATCAAACAAACCCGTAATCATAATAAAAATGAGCGCCAATAATATTTCTGGTCGATTGTTAGTAACAGCTTTAATGGTAAACAGTCTAAGAGTTAAAAATAAAATTCCCAGTCCAATTATCCCGATTTCACTTGCTGTTAATAAATAAATATTATGTACTGGTTGAAGTAAGTTGTTAAAAATAGTAAAGGTATTTAACCCCTTCCCTATTAAGGGACTGGTTGAAAACATTTGGATTGAACTAACCGAAAGAGTTAACCTTTGTTCAATATTTTGTGGAAAATATAAATTGTTATTTAATAAATTTTTTGAAATAACCGGAAGCATTAAACTTATCAAAAAAAAGCCGGCAATTATTGCTGTTATTGATTTTTGATTAAAAACATAATTATTAAATAACAAATAAAATAGTAAACACACACCAAATCCAACAAAAGTTGATAGTGAAAATGTCAGTAAAATCGCTATTAAAATAATTGCCAATAATAAATATTCGTACCACACGCGTTTTGATTTATTAAATACGAAAATTATAAATACTACCGCCATAAAGCCGGCTAATGAGTTTGGGTGAGAAAACGTTGAATACATACGTAAATATTCTTTACCAAATAAATTAACAAGGGAAATACCCGGGGTGTTAATGCTAAAGGTCCTTTCCCCAAGCCAATAAAAAACACCTCCAAGTGTTTTACCTAAAATCACTTGGGTAATACCAATCAATGCAAAAAAGGCGGAGGACATTAATAATAATTTAGTGACGGTTATCCATTTACCAGAATTTAGATGAGTATTTATATATAAACCGAATAAAAGTAATTCTATTAATTTAAGCCACTTAATTAATGTAGGCCAAGCGGAAACGGAAAAACATGTGTTTATAAATATAAAAAACACACCGGCAAACAGTAACCATTTATATTTAATAACTGTTAACCAAAATTTACGGATATCCTGAATAAACCAGAGGGCAATAATCGAGATTAACGAAACATCGGTTAAATATAATGTTGGGGAAAGATAATCAATTCTTACACCAAAGACAAATGCAAACCCGGGCCAATAATGAATTGCTAACTGAGTGGAAGTAAGTAAAACAAGAAGATAGAATAATAAATTTTCTAAACTTTTAATTCTTAAGATCACTTTTTCGCGGAAACCACCAAACACCTTTCTTCGCCTTCCCCTTCTGATTCTGTGGAAATTGCGGAGTCTTCGGATAAGCTCATGTGGACTACTCTTCTTTGCCAAGCTTTAAGATTGTAAAGTCTTTGAGGCTCCCCTGTTTCTTTAGCTCGGTTTGCTGTCGAACTGGCTAATTCTTTTAGATAATTTTCTTCTTTTTCCCGATAATCGCCGATATTTACCAAAACTCTCAACCATTCCCCTGTTTTTTGTTTTAATAAAAAGCCTAAAACCGTTTGGATAGCCAGCAAAGTCTCGCCTTTTTTACCTATCAAAAGCCCCGTCTCGTCTTTGGTGTTGATGTTTACAATAAAAACCTGGCCTTCTTTGTCATAAGAAACTTCTGCTTTAGCGCTTGTCGACATCAAGGCCAACAATTCATTAGCTGTGTTTTGTAAGATTTCGATATTTTTTTCCATTTATTTTTTACTGAATTTGGATTGTATCAGATTTACAGCCGGCGTCAAACTCCCCCATCCACTCATCTTGACTTGTTGCCAGACATTAATCAATGAAAAAATCAGCCAATATAGGGCTAGTCCTGAAGGAAATTTAAGCCCAAAAAATAAAGTCATCAAAGGAAGCATATATGTCATTGAGCTTTGCATAGCCACCTGCATATCGTCTGTTTCTGATTTTGTTTTACTGGCAATTTGCTTTTCTTTGTTGATATAAGGGGCAGTAATTTTGACGGACAAAAATTGAGCCACTGTGGAAAGCAACAAAAATAACCCGGGAAGCGCGAATTTTATACCCGGAATATTAAAAGTATCGGGTTTACTTACATCCAAATACAAAAACTTTGTATTTAAGACCTCATTGCCTTTAAACTGCAATGGTGCGTAAAGAAGCTTGTTTAAGTTAGGTATTGTATTGCCGTTTCCAGACAGTGTGGTTGTGAATACATTAAAAAGTGCAATTAAAATTACAAATTGAAGTAAGTATGGCAAACACCCTGCTGTGGGGTTAATTTTATTTTCTTTATAAAGAGCGGCTTGAGCCTGTGATAAACCCATTTTGTCGGTTCCGAATTTCTTTCGTAATTTAGATAAACGAGGTTCCATCTCCTTTATTCTTTTCATTGACTCCAAATAAGGTTTGGTCAAAGGTCGCATGATAAAAATCAAAACAACACTAAAAACCAAGATGGCTACTCCCAAATTTTGACCTAATATTTTGTAAAAAAGAATTAAACCATTGGTTAACGGCTGAACTAGTAATGTTGTGAATATATTTCCCATATTGTCAGTTTAAAGGATTACAACTAATAAATCTCTTAAGCCCCAGCCACAGACCCTTTCCTACCCCAAACTTTTCCAGAGCCTCAATTGTATACTGTGAACAAGTCGGTGTAAACCTGCAGCCGCCGCCAAATATGATATTTAGGGGTTTGGAAACAGTTATTTGGTATAACTTTAGAATTATTACGAGGAAATTTTTCACTTTAATAGCCCGCAATTAATTAAAATTAATCGAACTTCTTTCATAACTTCACTTGTTGGGACCCTAGAAATTGAGGTCTTTGCCAAAAAAACGACGTCAAAACCATTTATCAATTCCACACGAACCAATCTGACACCCTCGTTTAAGGTTCTTTTAAATCTATTTCTATCCACAGCGTCTTTTGAAATTTTTGTGGATACTATGAAGCCAAATCTGGAAGGATCGTTGTCTTTTCTGTTAAACAAGGCCATGCCAAAACTTTCAGACTGATAAACTTTTCCTTCCTTTTGGACTCTATCGAAGTCTTTTTTGTCAAAAATTCTATACTTTCTTGCAAGCATTGGGTTTAAGAGGAAACTGTAAGCTTTTTCCTACCTTTTAGTCTTCTTTTCTTTAACACAAGCCTACCTTTGCCGGTTTTCATACGAATTCTGAAGCCGTGAACTTTAATTCTTTTTTTCTTACTTGGTTGATAAGTCCTTTTTGTTGACATATGTAAATTATACCAGAAAAATAACAATTACCAAATACCCCTTGACGAGATGTGGATAACTTTGTAAATAGTAAATACAAACCATGAATTACGACTTATCATCAATTTGGAAAGATGCATTGGAAATTATTAAGATTTCAGTTTCTCCCGCTATATTTTCCACATGGCTTTCCCAAACCTATATTGCAAATATTAACGATGTTGGAGAGAGAGTTGTGGTCGAGATCGGGTGTCCGACAGCTTACATCAAAAATTTTATTGAGGTTAGATACTTGGGACTTATTCAAGATGCGCTTTCAAAAATTACAGGTAAGGCGATTGATTTAATTTTTGTAATTAAAGAAAATCCACACATTAGTAAGCCTGTATCAAAATCAGTTGCGCCGCTTTTTGAAACAAATAATGATGAAGTGCTTTTTGCACTGCAAAAAGCAAAAATAAGGCCAACTTTTACTTTTGAAAATTTTGCGGTTTCCGGATCAAACCAAATGGCGCACGCAGCAGCCCAGGCGGTGGCTGAAACTTTAGGTTCAGCTTACAATCCACTCTTTATTTACGGAGGGGTAGGGGTAGGTAAAACCCATCTTATGGGGGCAGTTGGAAATTCATCTATAAAAAGAGATTCCGGACTTAAAGTATTGTTTTGTACAGGAGAAAGCTTTACAAACGACATTATTGAAGGGATTAGAAATAAAACCACGCAAAGCGTACGCGACAAATACAGGAAACTTGATCTTATTATGGTTGATGATATTCAGTTTATTGCGGGCAAAGACACAGCTCAAGAAGAGTTTTTCCATACATTTAATGCCGTCACAGGTAGCGGGGGACAGGTAATTTTGACAAGTGATAGGCCCCCAAGTGAAATAGCCAGGCTTGAGGAAAGAATAAAAAGCAGATTTGAGGCTGGATTAATTGTAGATGTGGCTCCACCTGATTTTGAATTAAGATGCGCCATTACCCAAATTAAAGCAAAAGAGAAAAACCTGGAACTGACAATGACACAGGTTCAAACATTGGCAGGAAATCTTGATTCGGCCAGAAAAATAGAAGGAGCATTAATTAAGATAATGACCCAAAAAATGAGCAAGAAAGTCGAAATTACAGACGACCTTATAGAAAATATAATTGGTAAGGGCGTTGAAGTAAATACAACCGTAAAAAAAGACCCGTCAAAAGTAATTGATTCTGTCTGTAGATATTATCAAATAGGTAAAAGGTCATTGCTAAGCGAAACCCGTGCCCGTCCTGTGGCACGACCAAGACAAATATTAATGTATATCTTAAGAATTGACTATCAAATTCCTTTTGAAGAAGTGGGTAGAATGATTGGGGGACGGGATCACACTACGGTTATGCACGCTGTGGAAAAAATCACTCAATTAGCCGTGACAGATGTGCAAATCCGTGAGGATATATCCAAAATCAAATTGGGGATATGAGGATAATTTATTTTGTTTATAAACTTATCAACATAAAGTTGTTTTTTGTCCACAATTTTATCCACAAATTATCACTCTTAATATTCACACAAAAATTTTCCGAAAATCGTATTCCAAAACCCTTAGATATCAACTTATCAACTGTTACTACTACTAGTACTACTAGTTAGTATATGATAATAATCAACATATGAAATTCCAGATACTTCAAGAAAATATTCAAAAGGCGGTTACTATTACATCAAGGTTTGCCAGCAATAAAACGCAACTTCCAATATTGGGTAATATTTTACTTTCAGCTACAAAAAGTAAAATTTATATTTCATCTACAAACTTGGAAATTTCTGCTTCTGTTCAAGTAGGAGCTAAAGTAGAAGAGGAGGGGGACATAAGTGTGCCTTCTAAAGTTATAGCCGAATTGGTTGGAAATCTACCAAAGGAGACAATAAATATTTCCTCAGAAACGGAACATCTAAAAATTTCAGCTCCCGGTTTTTCTTCAACCATACTTGGAATAAACTCTTCGGATTTTCCAAAAATTATAAATAATATAGATAAAGAAAAATCAACAAAACTTCAATATGACGAAATTACAAAAACAATATCCCAAGTGCTTTTTGCTGCGTCTTCTGACGAAACGAGACCTATTTTAACAGGAGTTTTGGTTAAATTTGATAAAGATACCGCAACTTTTGTTTCCACTGATGGCTTTAGACTTTCTCAAAAAAAAATGAAGGCCAATATTTCTTTAACTGATAATGTTGATGTTGTTATTCCTAAGTCTATCCTTGGTGAAATTTTAAGAGTTAATCCGGAAGATAATTCTTTATATTTTGATTTATTAAACAAAGAAAAACAGGTTATTTTTGGGGTGGGGGACACTGTTCTAACCTCCCGTTTATTGGAAGGTGAATATCCTGATTTTGAGAAAATTCTACCAAAATCTTTTGCCATAAAAGTGCTTTGTGACAAAGAAGAATTACTAAGAGCTGTAAAATTAGCATCTATTTTTGCAAGAGAATCAGCTAATGTCGTTAAATTAAAAATTTCCGGTGATTTTGTTTTTGTGTCGGCTGAAAGCTCGGCTGCCGGAAATCAGGAGACAAAAATTGACGCAAAGATTGAGAGTGCGGCAGGTTCTGAAACAAGTTCAGGGCAGAGCTTTGAAATTGCTTTCAATTATAAATTTTTGGAAGATTTTTTACATTCGGTAGTAGGGGAGGAAGTGAAAATGGAATTTACTTCTACTTCTGGAGCGGGAGTGTTTAAAGATACAACGGACGAAAATTATCTCCACCTAATTATGCCTGTGAAGGTTTAATTAATTATTGATTTCCTCTTGTAGCGTCAACAGTAAAAAAAGAAATTCCATTCTCGTTATAGATAGGGAGTTTTGACTGTAATAATGAAATTACCCAGATTTTCCCGTTGTTTTCTGATAATAGAATCGCTGTTTTGTCTGAATTTATTTTAGGCGCAATTAATTCGTTTATTTTATTTGGAATAACTAAACTGTTTGTTAGGAATTTATTGCTATTGTTTGTTATATTAATTATCCATATATACTGATCATATAAATCGTAAATATCTCTTTTAATTTTTTCTATGACTAAGATATTTGATTCGTCTAATATAAATGAATTTATTGTTGAATTTGGAGTAAAGTTGTATGTCTGCGTTTCTCCATTTTGAATGTTTTTAATATTTATTTTTTCGTTATTTTGTGTAATTATATGATTAAGATCACTAGTTAAACCAACAAAATCTTCATTGTTTGTAACTTTATACTCTTTAATGCTTTTTAGGTTTGTATCGTAAACGGATAATTTATCCCCATCAACTGTGTAGAGATATTGGGATGATGGTATCCAATCAAATTTTATGTTCGGTGATATTTTAATTTGGGCACCAGAAGATAAATTTGATGTTAGGTTTTTTATCCACAAAAAGTCATTTTTACTGTACAAAATATACTGGCCAATGTAATCTATTTTTGGATTTACTATTAATGAGCCTATTTTAACTGGTTGAACAGTGTTTACCTCTTTAAGCATTAAAGTGTTGTTTGTTTTTTGATAAACAATATTAGGGTTTGTCCCTAATAAATTTACAATTTGATCGCTGACTATTTGTTTATTTTTCCATAAATCAAATATCCCGTTGGGTGTTGCGTATATTATTTTGTTACCTATCCATAAATATCCGATCATGTTTGGTAATGAATTAAATCTATTAATCAAAAACGCTTGATTTGTATTTGGTCGTTTGTATTCAGTAGAATTAATAGTTATTTCTTTATTGATTGTCGGAGATACTTGGGGATTACCAGAGAAATCACTTACTTTTTTATCGTTCATATTGCTTTTTATGTATAACAGAGAAATCACTGTTAATAATCCAATTGCTATTAATATTTTATATTTCACAGGAAGATATCTAATTTTTGTAAACAGACTTATTTTGTTATCCATTTGGGCATCTCCTTTTTATTTCAGGTATAAATACTTGTTCTAAAAATTCTTTGCCAGGATCGATTTTTCCTCCGGAGTTTGGAACCTGATAATGTCCGTAAATTTGAGACCATGGAATATCGTATTGAGACATTATTTTACAAGTAGCGTCATATGCTAATTCTAGCTCGTTTGTGTTTGGAGGCGGTGGTGAATTGGTAAAATAAGTTCCTGCTACCTCGTTATTAATTGAATATGTGTTCCATTCCCCAGCACAAGCAGGAAATTCAACTTGTTTTTCAAAAAATTTTTCCATAAGAATTGTGTCGTCTGTGTCTGTTGCTAATTGACAAGATAAACCTCTTTGAACAAGCATATTATATGTCTTTTGGTTTCCGGCAGGGTCATCGTTTGGCCCGGCGCTCCAATGTACAATTATCATTGTTGGAGTAATACAAATTCCATCACGTCTTCCCCAAACAGTATTGGGAAGCAGATTAACACTACCACTACGAATACGAGACGCTAATTCATTTGTTATGTCTACACCAGTCATTTCGGATTGTATGCAATTTGATACTAGTCCTCCTACGCCTGGGGGAATACTCCTTTCGGAGGAGTATGGTACAACATAAGCACCTGAATTAATTATAAAAAGGATTAAGGCAATAAGTACAGGGAAAGAAAGTATTGTGATTAACACAGGAAGCCCGATTGTTGCAAAAACAGCTCCTCCTAGAGCCGCAAAAAAACCACCAATACCAGTTGCTAAACCACCTAAAGTTAAAGCTCCACCTGTTGCGAGTATTCCGGCTGTTGTTCCAAGACCTAGTAATATCCCAACTGTTGGGCCCCCGATTAATAGACCAGGAATACCAACTAATAATCCTGCAACATAAGGCATTGCCTTTTTAACCTTATCCCAGGGGATTTTTTCTATAATTTTACCCACAACCCAACCAACACCTGTTCCTATTAATGTTCCAACAACAGGACCTACCGAGGCTAAAAATCCAAATACTTTAGATAAGACAGCCGGTAGTGCCTTAGTCGTTATTTGTCCTGTGGCGTTTATAGCAAACGTTCCCGGCAAAGCCGCACCGGGGACCTTTGCTAAAGCTAATCCTATAGCTCCTTTTCCTTGAACAACCAAACCTGCAGTATAAAGAGATTTTGCTCCTTGAGAAAAATTAATCATTCGAAAAGCGACATTTCCTAGCTCGATGTTTATGAGAGTGTTTGCCATTACCCCGCTTGATGACATTGCCAAACTTTCAATTCCACCAGAAGTAATTAAACCAGCTATACCTTGACCAGTGAGAAGTCGTGTTTGTGTTGCCAATGCCCAAGTAGATAATGTACTCATCCCAAAACCAGCCGCACCGACTGTGATAGCCCCAATTGTTGATGGAAGTGTTGCTACCGCCATTGAAGTTGCAGTGTTTACTGTAGCAGTGCTAGTAGATATTGAATAAGAAGGCACTATGGAAGTTGTAGAAGAAATTACTTCATCGACTGTTGTTGTTTTGTTGGCAATTTTTTGCCAAATATCCCAAATATCTTTACCTTGATCATAAATGTTTTTAATATCAAGTTCGACACTATTTTCATCAGTGTATCCCGGATCTTGACTGCTGGATACTTGGAAATTTGTTATCCCGTCAGGATAAAAAAGGGTGGAAAGGTTGTCGGAATTTTCAAAAAGCGGGGCGGTAATAATGGAATTTAGTTTTCTTTCTGCATCGATTGCTAAGGCAACATTGCTTGCATTTTGAGTTAACTGTTCCCTTATTTCCCTACTGGGTATAATTTTTATTAATTCAGGGTCGTTTGGATTGGTAATCGCAATAATTGGGGAAGCTGTATTTATTGTAGGAATTGCAGATGGTATATCTTCCGCTTTTTTATATTCACTAAATGGCTTAATCTTTTCTATTACGTCTGATGTAGTTTTTTTAATTACAGTAGGTGAAATGTTTTCCTTTACGTCAATTGAAGACTTGTCAACTGACGATTGGATTTTTTCCTCTATAATTTTTTGAGCAGTTCCCTGATCGGTTTTAATTGCTTGTGCAAGTTTGAATATTTTTTCTTTTTCTTGCGGGGTCAGTGAGACTGTTTTTAATTTTTCATTTGTGGAAACTATTATTTTCCTTTTTTGCTCTAAGGCCTTTTCTACAGCTTCTTTTGCACTTTTGTCTGCCTCGGCTTTTGATGCTTCTCTATGTTTTAATTCTTCTTCAGAAATTGCGCTTTGTTCTTCGTTTTGTGTTGTTTTTTCCTGTTTATCTAATTCAGATAATTTTTCTTCAAACTTTGCCTCGACTTCTTTGATTTCTTTAAGCGAATATTTTGAAATATCAACACCAGTAATTGTTTTTATATAATCAATAAATTCCTGCCTTGTTTTCCAATTAGCAATTTGAGAATTTATGAAAGATCCGCTATCTGGAAAAAAGTGTTCAAAACCAACATAAAGTTCATCAACAAGTTTTCTGGTTATAATTACTTTTGGATTAAATACGATGTCCATATTTTATTTTGCCTCGTAGGGATTTGTATTTACACTAATAACTTCCTGCGGTTTGGTTGTTATTAATGTGTGTTCCTCAGGGGAAGCGACAATCCTAATTGGAGCATGGTGTGGCCCTGCAAAAAATATTCCTTCACCGACATTGGCGGCTAGTAATAATTGTTTTTCTCCTTGGGAAAGATAAAAAATTTCCCCGATTTTATCAATTGCGGCGGGGGATTGTTTTAGAAGCACCTGCATGGCAGAGTTTGTAACAATTGCTTTACCAATATCTTGAGACAGAAAGTCTTCCACATCTTGTGTAATAGTAGTTAAGCCCAAAAAGTATTTACGTGCCCTTTTAACAACACTCCACAAAAATTGTGCACTATCAGGGTACTTCATCATTTGCCAGGCCTCTTCGGCCACTAGGATGCGTTTACGGAGGTCTTTTTTGACCCTTGTCCAGATAAAGTCAAGAATAATAAACATGGCGATTGGACGCAGGGCATCTTGCATGTCTTTAACCGAAAAAACAGTAAATGGATTATTAATGTTTATATTTGTCTGTTTATCAAAAATTCCTACAAAACTGCCACGAACAAACTTTTCTAGCCTCGCGGCCAAATCCAAAGCCTCCGGAACCTCCATTCCCACCAGGGTTTTATAAAGATCTTCCATCAAAGGAGGTTCTTTGTCTTGAGTGGCCGGGTCCATTGTTATCCCTTTATTGCGGTAGGTCATAACCAAGGCTCTATCTAGTAAGGCCTCTTGAGTTGGGGTAACTTGACCCATAATCACTTTTAAGAGTGAATGAAGCGAAAGAATTTTTTGGCCTAATTGGTTTTCCCCCTCTTCTCTTATTTGTGAAAGATCAAATGGATTAATTTTTGCGGGAGCATTAAAAGAAAATGAAATATATTCTCCGCCAACTGCGGCGGCTAATGGTTTATATTCACTTTCCGGGTCAATAACAATTACCTCCGTGCCTGTCATTAAAGACCTTAAGGCTTCAAGTTTGACATAGTAGCTTTTTCCGGCTCCAGAAGTAGCAAAAATAGTCATATTTGCATTTTCCAAACTAAATCTGTCAAAAATAATAAAAGATTCATTTTGAGAATTAATTCCATAAAGTACACCTCTGTCACTTGAAAGTTCGGTTGAAGTTAATGGAAAAGTTGTAGCTACAGAGCTTGTATCCATATTTCTGGTGATATTAAGTCTGTCTATTCCAAATGGGGCGGAGGACAAAAATCCGCTTTGCATATCAAGATACACATGTTTACTAACAATTAATAACGCACCAAGTTGTGATTCAACTTGTTTGGTAACATGATTCAACTCGTCCAAGGAATTAGCCGGAATTGTTATATAAAAACTAAATTCATAAAATCTTTCAATTCCTTTTACCAATTGTTCCTGAAGGCTTAAAGCATCCTCCAATTTTGCCTGAGTAACAGGGTCCACCAACTTGCCGCGCTCAATATCTGTAGACATTTCCGCTTCCATTTCGGCAATTTTGCGTCTTAAATCATCAAGTACAGTTTTCCCGTCAACCGGGTAAATATAAAAAGAAATATCAAGCGACGTATCAAGATTAACAACAGGCTCCAACCATCCCGGAGCTACAAACCTAGGGTAACCCCCAACAAAAATTGTACGGAAATAAATGTCGTTTACTTTGACATAATCAGTATCTTCCTCGATTGATTGAGGAGCAATTGTGTCAAGTAAATTCATGCCTTGTAATATGGCTACGTTTGGATTGATTATTTTTGGTTTTTGGTCGTTCATTTGTGATCTAATTCTACTTCAGGTTCTTTTTTAACCGCAGGTCTTTGGGGATTATAGACTGAATGGTAAAGTTCAATTAGGCCGGGAGTGGTTAGTTGTTTAAATTTAATTCCCAATCTTCCGCCTTGACGTGCCAAATGATCCCGTCTTGGGTAAAGAGTTACTTTTGCTTTTTTAATAACATAAGATTTTGGAAAAGGAAGTGTTTGACCCTTTTTGGCTAACGAGGCAATTGATTTACCCACACCAAGTTCCAGTGGAGAAAAATATAAAACAATAAAAAACCTTTTTCCTAAAATAACCTTCTTTTTAACCGATTCAGTAATAAAATTACGGTATTCACCCATTAATTTGGAAAGAAGAGGTTGTGTAATTTTTTTGGCTTCTTGGTCAAGATAATTTAGATATGTACTAATATCTTTTCTTTGAGTTAAAACTACAATTTGAACGGAAAAAGTTAATGAATTTATCATGGCTGCATACGCCGCAATTACAGCTTGCTGTTCCCGTTCGGATAATAAACTAAAGTTAAGTGAAGTTGACTCCATCACTAGTGCTGCTCCACCGTCTTTATAGATGACAATATCATTTGTAATGTCAGCTATCGGCAGAGCATCTTGCGTGGTTGATACGAGTGGAGTATCGGGAATTGATAATAATGGAATTTTGGGTAGTTTAATTGCCATATTTTTAATTTATTGTGTACTCTTTGCTTTTTGGAACAGGTGTAACAACAATTAATTCCGGATGTGTAATTTTGCCTTGAATCAAAATTGGAGGAATCAGGCTTCCCGAGGCTTCAAATCCGGCAGGAGAAAATTGATAGCCTTCTTTATCGGTAACAATATTATAACGTCCGTTATCAAGCGGGGTAACTGTAATAAAATGTCCAACCTTATTGCTTCGTAAGGCCCTCACTGGTCGCCCTGTTTCGTCTCTAATTTCCATAATGGCTCCTTCTACAATTCTTTTATTATCATCCACCACTTGCCCAACAACTGTGTTTGGTATGGTTGGAGGACTGGGTGGAGCAGCATTTAGAGAAAATATTGCTTCTTTAGTGGAAACAATTTCATTTCCGGCAATGATTGGCGAAACTTGTTGGGCGGTTGCTTGTGGGACTTGAGTATTAACCTGAGGCTTTTCCTCCACCACTAAATGTGGAGTATTGGGAACGGCAATTTTTGTTGGCATTGTTTGTGGAATTTCTACAGGTTTTTTTATTTGTTCCGGCACGGGTACTGTGTTTGTATCTACCGCCTGGGTAACAGGAGCCTTTTGACCTGCAAAAAGGCCAGAAAGCTTGGAAAGAAAGCTTTGTTCAAAAAAATCAAACTTAGATGAACTACTATTTTTTGAAGCCGCAGTATAATTTTTTAGTGCGGCTTCTTGTTCGGTGGTGGTTACGGGTGTAGTGGGCTCATCTTGAAAATATTTAACTGGAGTAGTAGTTTTCTTCCAGAAAAACATGGTTGGGCTATAAATTGATTTAAAAAATGAAATAATCCAAACTTCAAGCGGGCGTTCCTCAAACGGCAAAAAGGCCATTCCAGCTCCAAGCAGGGCAGAAATAATCACAAATGGCCATTTAACAATGGCGATTAATGGACTGGAATAAAAAATCAAGGCTACAACCAAGCCTCCAGCTAACTGGAAAAACTGTTTTAATGTCATATCCCCTACCAATTTAAATTGGTAGGAACTGACGTTTTGTGGAATGGGATGTTGTTCCATGACATTATAACTTTACCCCGTGAAGTAATACTTTCAACTATCGCCTTTTTTTCACAACCCAAAAATATTGATAAATATTTGTGTAAAGTGTTAAAATTAAAGTATGCCCGACAATATGTCACCTGAACGATCTTCAATCAACCAATTTCTAGCTCTGGGCCAGCCCCAAGACCTTCCGGGGAATGACGTGGAGGCAAAACATACTCAAAAAATAGCAGAAGAACATAATCAATGGGTAGATAAATTGGGAGGGCAATCACCGGAAGAAGAGAAGGAATATCTTGAAAGACAATTATCATACGAAAGATTCATTGAAGATGCAGAGGCTAGAATTAACAGTACAACATTACCATGGGAAGCTAGAATGGCAGTTAGGGATGTTGAATTTCAGTTTATAGATGCCCCTCCCGGTCTGGGAGATAATTGGGGGCTCCAAAGGCTTTACAATTTTCTTGATACAAGAGCTACCACAATTCGTAAATTGACGGCTCCTGAAGAGGCAAAAAAAGCTCTCGGTTTTGAAGAAGAACCTTGGCGCAATACACATTTAATAAGCAGGCAAGATAGAACAGCATTGGTGGTTGATATAATGAACAGAAACCCTGATTTATCGAAAAATAGCGCAGAGTATGCAGTTGATGAAAGGGAAAGACGCGCAACCGAGAGAGCTCCATTTTTGGCAACAGAATTAACAAGAAGTAGGGAAGAACTTGCCTTAACAAGAAAATTAATTTTCTTGTGGTGGGGATGGAACAGGGCCGCCTCAGGGAAAGAACTGGGAGATCTTTATTTGGAAAATAAGTTGCCATCGCTTCCTGCACCAAAAGATTTTGCCCATTTATTACAGTTTCCATCATATTTTGTTTCTGGAGATGAAATACTAAACCCGGAAAACCCAACCATGGAAGCATCCGGAATACCAGGCTATCCAAAAATAGAGAATATTTCAGCCTTTCTTAAGGTAGAAAAAAGAGCGACTGAAAATGAACCATTAGGCAAAACAACTGAAAAAATGATGCGTATTCTTTACGCTGTAGCATTAAGCGACAACCCAGAAAGGCTAATAGAATGGAAACTTAAAGCAGAACAAGGAAAACTCGAAAAAATACTATTGGAAAAAGATTCTGATATAAATCCCGCGTATCTTATTTTAAGAGAAAAAGTATTAATTGATACAGGTATTGTCTACAGGGATCAAGAGCAAGAAGAATTAATCAATAATGTTATTGAGAGTTTAAGCACCGAGGAAAAAAAGGAGGTTGAAAATGCATGGTGGAATCAATTGGGTTTTGAAAATGCTCAAGATGGTATAGAAATGATTGGGGATCCTTTGTCATGGATTCCCTATGAAGCAAGAAGAGGGGCAGAAAGCCTTTCCGTAGGAGGGGCTTTAAAAGATGTCTCTTTTAACAGAGAAGCGAGGGTGACTGCGATTGAAGGCGAAATGCTTAGTTTGCGAAGATTGTGGGAAAATTTATCTCCTCTTAACAACAATACACCTGATACGGTTAAGGAAATCAAAAAAAGGATAGCGGCACGTATCGAAAGCCTTCGAAAATTACAAACAATAGATAGTGACAAAGGAAAAATGGAGACGGTAATATCAACACTGTCTTTGGAAAACGAATTAAAAGTAAGAGGTAAAGCCACCAAATTGGGGTGTGTTTGGGCAAGACCTCAAAATGCCCAGGACAAAGAAGAATTATTCAAAGTCGTTTTGCCAGCTTTGGCAAACAATGATCGGATGGCCTTTCAAATGGCAGAAGCAACAGTTGGTCTTTTTGGAATTCCTGCAAAAAACGGTTTTAATATGCGTGATTTTGATCCCACTGCACCAAAATTTAGCGATGCTCGGTGGAAAGTTGATGTTGAAGGATGGCCATATACATCGGAATTACAAGTTATTATGGCTCTTGATAAATACTCACGATACAAAGTTGAAGCGTTTGGGCCAGACGGCTCACGAAACAGGTTTGGGCCATTAATGACTGATTATTTAACTGCCAATGTAGTAAAAGATTACGACCCTCACGGAAATGAACTTTTTATAATTTGCGATAGTGATGGAACAATTAAAAAAGGCCGCGCAGATGAAGGAGTTGTTTTAACTGGTACAACAAGAACTTTAATGGAAGATTGGGAAAAAGGAATATCTTTAAGTGAAGAAAAAATTTGGGAAAATGTTCAAGAAGATCCGTTTAGGCGTTTTATTTTGCGAAGTTTCTTTGCAGAAGGCAAGGCCGCATTGGGCCCAGGGGGAAACGCCTTGATTGATATTTGGAGAAAAAAAGAATTTGATCTTGAAAGAGATTTAAATGAAAAGTTTTTGGATGATTATAAACTAGCCAGAAGAGTTGCTCTTAGGAAAGAGCTTGAAAAGGAAAGTATTTGGAAAGATATTGTGTCTCCAATTGATGAAGAATACAGGAGAAGTATTACAAAGTGTTTGACTAAATTGAATGCTGCCAATTCAGCAGATGAAAAACGTAAAATCTTGAAAGAATATTCATCACTTTATGTGGACTGGGATGGCAAAAGATGGAAAGAAGTTTTTGACTATGTTGACCAAACTTGGTGGAACGGGGTTTTGATGTCTTCAAGTGCTAGAAACTGGGATGAGAAAGAACAGGAAATCGTAAGTGCTCAAAACCAAAAGCTGGGAACTTTCATAGCAAATAGGCCTTCGCGTACTCTTATGCGATTTTTTTATCAAGCAGAGACTAGGGGTGTAAAATTATTCGGAAAATATTCTATTGACAGGGAATCTATGCCGAGTGTGATGCAAAAGGTTTTTGATCAATCCCAAAAATCTAGAAAGTAAACAATTCAACTTCTGTGCTTCTGCTAAAGTTTTTTTAGACTACCTCTCGGATATTTTTATTAAAGTTTGATGAGATAATTCTAGTGAGCAATTTTAGAAACGGACGTTCCAGCAGAAGAGATATTTTCACCAAGATGCGCAAATTTAAGTGCCTTATTCTTTTTTGCTGTTAAGTTTGCAAAATCGCGAGCATAATTTGGGTCTGTTGTGTTGAGACCCGATATTTGGTTATCCAACTTAGCGACTCGTCGATTACCAAAAAAATTCATACCCGTTCCCCCGTACCCAGCTATTGTTCCCATTGTCCCTATATCACTTCCATCGTTAAACTTTTGACCAAGTAGGAATTGTTTAAGTAGATCCGGAATTTTTGGAATCAAAACTATCATTCCAAAACTCATAGATAAAAAGATAATACCTGTAATTCCACTGGTTGCCCCAATTCCTCTTGAACCAATAATTTCAGGTATCCATGCTTCAGGGGTCGTACTTCCAATTCCAAAAAGTGTAAATAATACATGGTTTGTCCAATAAAGAGTCAAATCGTATGTGAGATTTGAATAAGCTAACCAAAGCGTGGCCCATGCAAACCAAAAAACGAGTCCAAATACTGGAAAGACAAGAATATCTGCTATAAGTTTTTTAAACCACTGTCCAAATCCCATAGAAGGCACAATTGTGCCTGCTAGTATTTGAATTGGGGCTGTAATTATCGATATATATACACTCACTAATGTTTTAACAAGAACATAGGGAACTTTGAAAGTGTAGAAAATTGTAAGAACTAACACCCACACGGCAACAAAAATGAATACTACCCCAATTAACATGCCAAAAATATTTATTCCACTAATACACATAGCTAATATTGTCCATATGGCACAAATAGCAAACATAATAAAATAAGCTAACATAGTAAATAATATCCAAAAACCCGCAAAAAACTCTTGTACTCCAGCGGTGCCTGACATAAATTTAAAAGCACCAGATAAATTATTGGTGAATCCCGCTAAATTTAAGAGTAACGCAAATAAACCCGTAATTACATACATTAAATCAATAGCAAAACCCGCTATAGCGTAAGAAAATGTCACAAGAATCATCGCTGTAATCACCTTAGGTAGTGCTGATTGTACAGAAATCACGGTCTGGGGGTTAAGTTTTACACGGAACATTATCATGAAAGCAAAAACTATTGTTATTAATACAAGAAGAAGATAGGCTATGTTTCTAAAACCTGTCCAGTAACTCTGAACCCATGTTAAACCGGTATACCCAATACCTTGAGCTTTAATAGTAGAAACTGGAGATAGTTTGTTAAATAGATTTTTTGTATAACCTAAACCTGATATACCTCTATTTTTTACATCAAAAACTTGTGTTAGGAAAGGTTCGTTTGAATATGCCATTGGTTGGCCATTAAACATCTTATTCCAAACAGTATCTATGGTATTTTGGAAAATAGGTTTTATCCCGTCTAATACATTGTTTGCATCAACGGTACCAGTGCCTAGTGCTTTGATTGTCGCTAAGATAGCATCCTCGCCAATTACTGGTACCAAAATAGCTCTTAATGGAAAAACCAAAAAACTCCAGATTACCCATTCTACTTGGGCGGCTGTGTATCTTTCACCGAATATCTCGTTGGGTGGAGAAATACTTTGATCGTACACTTTTGTATACCATTCAGATAGCCCTTGACTATACCAAGTCTGGGCTTTTGCCTGAGAAAAATAGGGGACAAAGGAAAAAAGTACAGTAATGGTTAGTAAAAATGAGATAAGAAGTTTCTTCATAGAATGTTAACTTTTATTATAGACCAAAAACAGTCTAAATTAGTAGATCCTTTTTAAATATGCTTTTAATCTATCTACAGGTGTATTGATTAAAATAGGACATTGTTTGTTGAATAAATTGATTATCTGTTGGAAAAGCTGCTCCTATTGGATGTTTACCGGCTTCTGGGCAATAACCACCGTATCCAACTTGACTTGTGGCTACTGTGTTTGCGTTCCATCCACTACAAGAGGCAGGAGCGCCTGTGCCATTATTTAAGTCCCAGTTATAGCAATAATCCGGAAATTGAGAATAAGTTTGTGATGGGTCCATTGATTGTGGGTATTTGACACTTGTTGGAAGACCTCCGGACCACATTTTAAGGGCAGCCGCTGTTGCAAAAATACCATCAAGTGCATTACAAGGAGATGAAGTTTCTTTAGTTCGGGCAGGATCAACCTTACTCGAAGCTCCCCAGAAAAGAGGATCGCCATAATAATATGAAGGGAACCATCCAAAAGGAATTTGAGCAGTTGTGGCATTCCTGTCACATCCCGGAATATTCGCCCCGCAGGCTGACCAAGCTGTTACGTTTGCATCCGACCAATCAAGCCCTCTAGAAAAAGCGCCTTCATGATACATTGTGCCTAAGATTACCGACCCCGGCACGCCAAAAATCTGGGCGGCTGACTCAATTATTTTTTGTAACGAAGCTGAAATCCCAGATGAGCAAAGTTTGCAAGAAGCCTCAGAAGCGGCGGGAAGGGTATTAATGTCAAATGTAGAGGTGCAGGCAGTTGGAACCTCACCACCACCAAAACTTATTGGTTCGCCAAATCCTTTTGGCCTTAGCATTGTCTGAATTCCCTTTAAAAAATATTCCGAAATACCTCCTACATGGGGAAAATTAAGTTGGCCATCTACCCCAACCGAACTTTGGGCCAACGAGCCTGTGTAGGTAACTGTGGTTGAGGCTGGAATATCTTTAACTTCCCCTAAACTAGTGCCAACGCCAAGCTGGGGAGCTAGACGTCTAAACACCGAGGATGTCCCGGCCACAAGTCTATTCCAAATATCATTTACCAATGGGGTTTCTGTGGTTATCGCAAGTGTAATAGGAATAATTTTGGTGCAACTATCATTTTGGGCCGGCGGACAGGTAACTGTATCGGAACATTCATCATCAGCAATACAATAGGCATAAGGACTTTTTTTGCAAAGTCCGTTATCACAATATCGGCAAATATGCGGATTAGGCACGGTTCCATTAAAAGTACACGAAAAATTAGCGGTATAATTAATTGAACCTTTAATCGGTGTTGCAAAAAGACTATCTCCCTTGTTGGAACGGGTGTCGACTATTTTGCAGGAACTATCAACCTGAGGAGAGACCGAGTTTCCCGAAGCGGCACCGTTTGCACTTTTGGATAGATATGTTTTTTGCAATAAAGCTGCTAATTGAGATGTTTCTGCCAAATGCGACAAATAAAGTTTTGGGCTAGTGAGATTGGTAACATCTACATTTGTAATTGTTGTTCCGTCAGTTGAGGTTATAGTAGTAGCTACTTTGGCATTTCCTTCTACATCTTCGGTCGAGGACATGGGGATACTTGGGTACAAAGCGGCAATCCAATTTGGATTAAATGGTGAATCTGCACAAAAGATAACATTTTTATCACCCATTAAAGGAACCCAACTTGGTAATTTTATTGCGGCGCACGCTTTACCTCTCCATTTTTCTAGTGCTATTTTATAATCGACATAATTTTTATAATTTGACCTAATTGGAGGGTATTTTCCCGACCATTCATTTAAACGGCGTTCTTTTTTAAGCCCAGTACTGCTTAATAATCCAGTTAAGCCATTTGAATAGCAAGGACCCGGAATTGCTCCAACCTGGGTAATTCCAAAAACACTAAGCCCGTAAGTACAACCGACTACTTGATTGTGTTGAGTTTTGTTGACCGCATTTTTAACCGTTTGAACTCTTGCTTGTTGAGTAATTTCTTGAGGCAAAAGTTTAACTATTGGGCCTGAATAATTTATTATTTTATCCATGTCAGTACTGCCATCAAGCGGAGGATACTCAGCTCTGTTGATTGTTCCATTCAAATACCAACTTAAATAATTATTTACTTTAAACACATCTACAAATTCGCCCTCGGTTTGTTCTACAGTGCCCTCAATTGGTTTTTGGCTATTAATAACATCCTCAGTATTCCCCATAATCGGCAATGTGGCATTTTCCAGGCTTATATTAACGCTTGCCGTGCGAGGAACAGAAAAATCACAGGTGTAAGTACCGGTGGTATTATTTGTACAAGCTCCTTCAGAAGGTTTTACAGTAATTGAATCTTGCAAAAGTAAACTATCCCCGCAAAAAAGAGCTTTGTCAGAAAAAGTAGCCTCACAAGGACTAGCTTGATATGGACGTAAAGAATTAAATTCAGGGCTTCTGGTGTCTTTACAGGCCACAATTGGCTTGGGGACTGGGTCTAGGGCTTTTATTAACTTTAAATTAAAAGTCAAAAAAACAAAAAATCCAATTACTAAACAAAAAATTAAAATCTTTCGTTTCATTCATCCATTTTAACTCATTTTATTAGGGGAGAGAAATGCTAAACTTAGTAAGCTCGGCTCCTGTGATGTTGCCAATAATAATTAGAATTACATAAGCAAGTAAAATTACAATTAAACCTGTAATAGCCGAAGTAATTGTTTTTTTGGCCCCCTCTGCCATCTTTGGATCCCCACCAGAGGTGATAAACTTAAATCCGCCAATAATTAGAAGTATAAAGAGGGCAACAGAGGCAAAACCAAGCAAGTAACCAACCACGCTTTTAAAAACTAATTCGAAATCTTTAATTGTTGCAGGAGACGCATCCATGAAACTTAATTCCCACTAACTGTAGGAATTTTAAGAGAGAAAATATCAACTCCAAAAAATGTTTGAATAAGATTAACAATAGCCCACGCGGCAAAAACAATTACCAAGCCAACAAGTGCGGCTGTAATTTGATTTCTGGCCTCTTCTGTTTTGACTTTATCACCACCCGAAGCAATCCATTTAATTCCGCCGATAACTAAAATGAAGAAGAAAACAATTGCGGCAACAATCATCATTAATCCAATTAAGCCCGATATTACTCCGGGAATGGACAATGTTCCAAGACTGGAAAAACTACTTTGTCCTCTTGGAGTTAAACTGATTATTGTTTCGGCTAATAAATTCTGCATAGTTTATTATCAAATTCTTTGGGTACTTCTGTCAAGGGGTAATTTTTATTTAAGACCCCAAGGTTGGCAAAGTAATATTTAATAAATTCACATCCGGACCAAAAAAGGCTTGAATTAATCCTATGATTGCGTAAACGGAAAAAAGAATTACCAAACCAATTAACGCATGAGAAATTGAGTTTCTGGCCTCTTCTAATTTATTTTTATCTCCTCCCGAGCCAATCCATTTAATTGCTCCAATTACAAACATAAAGAAAAATATTAAAACTCCAATAATAAAGGCCCAACTAATAGCGTAGGGGATAAGTTTTTGAAGCATAGCAATAGCTCCGCCGTCTGTAGCTCCTGTTGTTTGTGTTGGTAATAATGGATTAGTTATCATTTGTTAATTAGGAAGGAAAGCTCCGCCACCATTTGCATTGCCTGTTCCTGTAATTATTCTCATTAAGTTTTCTAAATTTAAAATATCCTGAATTCCCAATACAAATCCCACTAATTGAATAATTGTCAGGGCCAACAATACCACGATTAATCCAATAATGCCTGTTGTAATTTTTTTCTTAGCGCTTTCCAAAGCTTGTTTGTCCCCCGCGGAACTAATAATGGCAATAGCTCCGGTAATAAGGCTAAATACTGCCCAAATTACGGCAACAACGGTCATTACACCTATAATAGTTGACAAAAATTTAGCAAACACCGTAAATGGGCTACCACTAGTGCCGGGATTGGTTAATGGCCCTGTCCCCAAACCTCTAAAACCTCCCTCCGGAGCAAATTTTAATTGTGCTAATAAGTTATTCATTTAATGTGTTGGAATTGACGGATTTAATATAAACGTCGGATCACCAAAAATTATCCAGCCAAAAATTGCCGCTAACACAAACGATCCCGCCGCAATTCCTAGGCCTAAGGCAGTTTGCCAGATTTTTGCCCAGGCTCCAGCTACCTTTTTGGCATCGTCCCCCGCAGACATAAATTCATATCCGGCCAAAATAAAATTAAAAAGCGCGTAAATTCCGGCTCCAACTATTAAAACCCAAATTATTTTTTGGACTAAAGCGCCAATTCCTTGTGCGGGATTATCTTTAAATGCGGCAATCGGAGAAGGGGGAAAAATTACTCCAAACGGATTTCCTTGAGAAATTAAATTTTCCATTTTTTAAATAAAATTAGTACCCATATTTAACAATGATCCAATTAATTTTACTATCCAATAGGCGGCAAACACAACAACAAAACCAATTAACGCCGAAGTTAAGGTTTTTTTTGACTCCTCTGCTTTTTTTGGATCGCTCTGTCCGGCGCTTCCAATCATGCCAATACCACCCATTATGAAGAAAAAAAGCAAAATTAGTCCTGCAAAAACAAAAGCTATATTAAGACCAACAGAGACAGCACTCCCTATGTTATTTTCTGCTCCAAGAGGCGATCTAAAGAGTTCGTTTATATCCACAAGTTAATTTTAGTACGAAGTTAAGTTTTTAACAAGATTTTTTAATAAATTACCAACTTGTGGAGGTAGACTTAAATCCGAAAGGTATGGCAAAAGACGATCCTTCTAGCCTTAACACTTTGCCAAGAAGTACAACTATTAAATAGGCAAAAACGACTATTACAAACCCAACTACCGCATTTGTTATTTTTGCCTGTGCGCTTTGAGCGGCTTTGGGATCTCCTTTGGAAAGCATTAATCCAAATCCCCCCATTAATAAATAGATTAAAAGCGCAATTGAGGAAGCGCCAAAAATATAAGGCAACATATTTCCAATCAAACCTGCAATATCAACCGGTATTTTAGAACCTACGGCGTTTGTTTGAATGTCTGTTAAACTTTGTAAAGGCATGTTTTTATATCTTATGTCCCAAACCCAAATTTATTAAGCCCCAGTATATCAACTCCAATAATTTTAAGTATAAAAATAGATAATACCAATAAAATTAACCCAGAAATTGCGGAAGTTAATAATTCTTGGCCTGCTTTTAACCGGTCGGGGTTTCCTTGGGAAGTCATAATCATAAAGCCAGAATAAACAATAAGTAAAAACGCAATTCCGCTTCCTACTCCAATTGCCCATTTTAAAATATCGGAGGAAAATTCAGTCATTGATCCAAAGTGGATACAACCAATGGCGGTATTAATGCCATTATCTCCACAAACGCCATGAACCGATGTAGTGTCTGTTGCTTCAGCTTTTACGGATTTTGCAGATATTGAAGCTAAAAAAAAGATTGTGGTAAAAGTTGTTACAAAGATAATTAGGGCAATAAGTATTTTTTTCATCCATTTATTTTAAACCACCATCCCCAAAAACGCCAGTGAAATAAGAATTAACTTAAGCTACAAAATCTGAATAATTTTCCTTTGCAATGGTTTTAACTTGTGTTTTGTATATTTCCCCAAAAGCTTTTGGTGTGTGGTCTTTACTCTTTTTCCATTTAAACTCGAAAGCTTCGATATTTTCACCGGAGACTTCAATCCAATCTACTTCTGCATTATCATAATTTCGCCAGAAATAGTATTCTTTTTGCGATTTTTCATATTCACCCCTTTTCAATCTTTCTACTGCCAAAAAATTTTCCCAAAGTTGGCCAATATCTTGCCTCACATCGATAGGTAAAAATTGACCGATGAGCGCATTTCGAATACCCAGATCCCAAAAATAATATTTTTTGCTTTTGGAAAGCTCCTTTCTTAGATTTTTGGAATAGGAACCAATTTCAAAAATTACAAAACTTTGTTTAAGGAGGCTTATATAGCGTGAAACTGTTTTAATGTCTATTCCAAGATTTATTGAAAGTTCATTTAAAGAAACCACTGATCCAATCTGGAAAGCCAGAAGTATGGCCAATTTTTTGAGTGTTTCTGGGGAAGAAATGTCGGCTAGTGCATTTACATCACGGAAAAGATAGTCATCAATAATAGATTTTAAATAATTTACCTTTTCTTGTTCGGTTGCTATTTGTGTCAAATGTGGATAGCCTCCAAAAACCAATTGATTTTCTACAAATGAACTTTTTTGATAACTTTCTACACCTTGGGTCAACTCACTGGTTGAAAGGGGATATAGCTTGTACTTTAAGGACCTGCCGGTTAGGGGTTCTTTTAGCCCACGGGACAACATTAAAGATGATGAACCTGTTACGAAATATTTTTTTTCCGGAAATTTATCCACTAATATTTTAAGGGCGAGTCCGATATTAGCAATTCGTTGGGCTTCGTCAATTGCAATTACTGAATAGTTTTTAACTAGATTTGATAAGGCAATTTCAGAGGTTGTGCCGAGAGCCTCTCTGCCTTCTTCTGTGTCACCATTTATAAAGAGTGTTTTTTCTTTTGGGTTGTCTTTGATTAGAATCTCAAGAAGAATGGTCTTTCCAACTCTTCTTGGGCCGTAAATCACGTTCACAAACCCCTCTTTGAGGCTATTTTTGATGGTTTTCTCAAGTTGTCGGGCTATCATGTCAGTAAAATAGTACCAAATTTATGGAGTCTTGTCAATAGATTAGTACCGAATTTGCGGAGTCAAAATGACTGGTATAATTAATAAAAATAGTACTTAGTACAAGAAATAGTACACAGTACTTAGTACCTAGTACTTAGATCGGAATATGAAAAAAACGATTATTAAATTCAAAACCGGTTTGATCGTAGCTGTTTTGGTATTTGTCTTTCATCATTTACCATTTACCCTTCACCTCGCCCTTGCCGTTACCGAATCGGATTGTTTAAATAAATCTCCAAGCCAACTTACATCTGCCGAAATGGACACCTGTATAAATGATATTTTGCCAAAAATTGCCGCCGCCTATGCCCCGGCCCAGGAAAAAAATAAAGCAAATTTGGCCAACCTAAAAAAACAAGTTGCCAGTTTAAACCAAAGAATTTTAGATATTTCCAATCAACTCAAAACCAAAGAAGCGGATATCAAAAAAAGAGAAGCTGATTTGGCCTATACACGGCTTATTTTTGATCAAAAAGTCAAAAATCAATACACTTTTCTTCGCCTTTATGATCCAATTACCCCTTTTATATTTGCAGATAGTGCCTCCAGTGCTTTCCAGGAAATTGCCCTAAGGCAAAAAGCAGCGGATTCGGATAGGGTGTCAATGGAAAAATATGTTACAGACTTAACTTCACTAAAAAATGACAAAGAAAATTTGGAAAAAAATAAGTCCGCACTCGCAGTTTTACAAAAACAAGTTAGTACGGACACTAAGTTTTTGGAAGGGGAAGTGGCAAAGGTGGATAGTTATTTATCGGCGGTTTCGGCTAAACAGCAAGAAATCTTAAATGCCAAAAGCGGGAGTTTTATTGCCAGTGTTGGGGATAGTGAGTTGGCGGATGATTATAATGCCTCTATTAAAGGCTTTAGGGAGGCAGCTCCCGCGGGAAGCTTTGCTGTTTTTTCTTTTGGAGGCTATACCCACAGAAAAGGTATGAGCCAGTATGGAGCCAGGGGTAGGGCCCAGAGTGGCAAAAATTACTCGGAAATTTTAAGCGCTTATTACGGAAAAACTCCTGTTAAAAAGGATACCGGGGGAAGTATAAGTGTAATAGGTATTGGATCATTGGACTTTGAAACAAAATATTTGTATGGAATTGCCGAAATGCCCTCAAGCTGGAATATTGAGGCTCTAAAAGCTCAAGCCGTGGCAGCCAGGACTTATGCCTATAGATACAAAGTTGACAGCAAAAGTATTTGTACAAACGAGGCTTGCCAGGTATTTAATAAATCAAAGTCCGATAATCCACCTGATGCTTGGAGGCAGGCTGTTGACCAAACAAAAGGCGAAGTCTTAGAGGATGTGGTTACATTTTATTCTTCAACCACAGGGGGATTTACCACAACTACCGGCTGGGATACAACTGATGGAAGCGGGGGATCAAACTTTTTTGACAAAAGCTATGAAAAAATCGGTGGTTCGCCTTGGGCTTATAAAGCCTGGTACAGAAAAGGTTACACCGGAAGCGGGGATACTTGCGGACAAACTGACCCATGGCTTACCAATGAAGAATTTACAGATATAGTTAACGCCGCGTTAGTACTAAAAAGCGGATCGGACAGTAGGGTTACTTCCACCTCCACATCCTGTTGGGGAGGAAATCCGTATTCTTTTGCTGAATTAAGAGAAAAAGGAGGAGTGGGGTCGGTTAGTAGTCTTTCGGTTATCCAGGGAAACGGGGTAACAAATGAGGTGGTTGTAAACGGATCTATTCATTTATCAGGGGATGAATTTAAACAAGCGTTTAATCTTAGAGCCCCTGGGTACCTTATGATTCCCCAAAAAGGTTTTGCATTTTTTAATATAGAAAGAAAATAGTATATAATAGGTTCAACAATGCCGGATGTATTTAATTCTCAAACACCAAAAATAAAAGCCCCTTGTCACTCGGGAAGACCTCATAGAATTTTTTCTGCATACAATTTGTATCCAAACGACATTGAATTTGAAACAAAACACGATCAGGAAGAAATTGTTTTAATGCTCAGGCAACACCCAATCACCACTGTTAAATGGATTGTTGTCACATTACTATTAATAGTTGCACCTATTTTATTAAATAAAATAGGTATGTTTTCGCTTCTTCCTAACGGATTTCAGTTAATCATCACAATGGCTTGGTATTTGTTTACCAGTGCCTACGCGATTGAGGGCTTTTTAAACTGGTATTTTAATGTATTTTTTATAACAACAGACAGTATTATCGATGTTGATTTTTTTAACCTAATAGACAAAAGAGTTTCCCAGGCAGACTTGGAAATGATTCAAGATATTAGTTATTCAACCAACGGAGTGTTGGGAACATTACTTAATTATGGAAATGTACAGATTCAAACTGCTGCAGAAATAACTGAGTTCAGGTTCGAGTCAGTGCCAAATCCGGAAAAAGTTGCAAAAATGTTGGAAGACTTAATGGAAAAAAAGGACACTCATAAATAATGGAACATATAATTTTAGGAGGATTTGATACATGGATAATAGTAAAAGTATTAGCCTTAGTTTTACTGGGAATGTACCTGGTATTTGCTTTGGTGGTTACAAAACAGGTAAGTTTGATGATTAAAACTTTAAACCTGGGTTTTAACGCTCCGATTAGATTCATGGCGCTTTTGCACTTACTTTTTGCAATTGTCGTTTTTATTGCCGCATTTATGGTTCTTTAGGATGTTGGAAATAACTTTTTCAAAAACAGTATCTTCTAATGGGCTTTCCGGTTTGGCCCAAGGATATGACTTTTCTCCAAACGAAACAGAAAAATTAAAAACAAAAGGCAAACTTTTTGTAGTTATAGTTTTAACTAATTTAAGTGGTAATCTTGACGTAAATACTTCAATTGGTGAATTAATAAATAAATTTGTTGATAATTATTACAATAATTTAAATTTAAAGCCTTTTGACGCGCTTAACTACGCTTTTAGAAAAGTGGTAGAGGAATTTAATAGTACAAACAATCACATTGAAATTGCCGCTTCCTCATTTGTTGACGGCATTCTTTATTCGGCTGCGTATGGAGGGGGTAGAGTGGTGGTATTTAGAGACGGATCATTGGTTACAATATTGCAAAGTGAAAATTTAGTTGTGGTAGCGTCCGGCTATCCCAAAACAAATGATACGATTTTAATCGGATCAAAACTTTTTTTTGAAAAAATACCTGACTTTATAATTAAAAGTGCTTTAGAAAAAGAAGATGTAACTTCCTCTACTGAAATAATTAATCAAACACTCAAACAAGATCAAAAAACTGAGAATATGGCATCTGTTGCGATTAAATTTAAAGAAAAACAAATAACCCCCTTCTTGTCACGACGTAGTATTTATTTAAAAGAGGCTGTTGGTGATGAGGTGACCTCTGACAGTAAAAAAATGACCCTCTCCGTGGGAATAATTTTACTGGTTATCTTAATTGTAAGTATTGGATTTGGTTCAAGACAAAAAAGAATAAACGATACTAAAAAAGAATATCAAAATATATTTACAGAGGCAGAAACCTCAATGAATGAAGCTATTAATTTGGCTAGTCTTGATCCGGAAAAATCAAGAGAATTATTTATTGACAGTCAAGCCAAACTAAAAGAGATAAAGGATCTTAAAATCACAGATCCAAAGGTAAATGAGTTAGAAAAAAAGATTAACGAAAGTAGAGAAGCTATTTTGGGAGAGTATGAGATAACCCCCGAGTTATTTTTGGACTTGGGTTTATTAGCATCGGGTTTAAATGGAAACGCTATTTCATTTTCCGCAGGAAATATTTATGTGTTAGACACCAATAGTAAAATGGCGGTGAGTGTGGCCATGGAAAGCAAAAAAAGCAAAGTTGTTGCCGGGCCCGGAATTATTGAAAATGCACTTGACCTGGCCTGTTATCAGGATAATGTTTACATTTTGTCCTCAGATGGAATTCGTTTAGTAAAACAATCAAATACAAAAGTTGTCGAAAAAACCTGGGGTGGAGGAGCTTTAATCTCTGCCTTTGCGGGGAATTTATATGTATTAGACAAAAATGCAGGCAAGATTTATAGGTTTAGTGGTGGAAGCGGCAATACTTTTGGATCTTTGCAGGAATGGCTATCCCTCTCCACAAAAGCAGATTTTACAAATGCAACAAGTTGGACCATGGACGGGGCAATTTATGTTTTATACCCAAACTCAAAAATATTAAAATACAGCCAGGGTTCCCCTCAAAGTTTTTCGGTGACCGGTGTCACCCCCGCAATAGGCAGTATTGAGGCGATTTCTGCTGATCCTGATAATCAATATCTATATCTATTAGATAAAAAAGGAAAACGGGTGGTAGTGGTTGATAAAAAAGGAAAATATAAGGCCCAATACATTGGGGACGATATTTTCTTAGCAACAAAATTAGTTGTCTCCGAAGCCCAAAAGAAAATAATACTACTTGCGGGAGATAAACTTCTTTCAATTCAGATCAGTCACCTTTAATGCTAGAATAGGTTAAGTTGAAAATATTTAATAAAAAAGCAAAATTTGAGTATGAACTAACCGGAGAAGGTGTGGAAGCAGGCATCTCACTTCTTGGAATTGAGGCCAAATCTGTCCGTGAAGGAAGGGCGGATATTTCTCAATCAGCTGTAAGAGTCTTAAAAGACGAGGTTTATTTAATTAATGCCAACATTCCAGCTACGGGAATACAAAAATATAACCCTACTAGGATTAGGAAACTACTAATGCATCGAGCCGAAATATTGTCCTTGATTACCAAAATGAAGCAGAAAAAACTGCAAATAGTACCCCTTAGGGTGTATAATACAGGTAGGCTAATTAAGCTTTATCTTGAGCTTGGCAGACTTAAGCGTAAGTTCGAAAAAAGAGAGTCAATTAGGCGCAAGGACATTAATCGTGATATTGAACGCGAACTCAAGGGCTCTATTTGAGAGGCTTACAACCCTGAGCAAGCGTTAGTGATTGAGAGGGCTTACAGCCCTGAGCGAGTTAGACGAGTCGAAGGGGACGATCGGTTTCGACGGAGTGCTCTTTACCATACTGCAAGCAGACTTTGCATCATAAGTCTTTGATTAAGATGCAAAAATTAAAGCTAACTATAATAGTTACGCTCCCGCCTACGCAGGCAATTTTGCCTTCGCGTAAACGGCATCTGATGGCCTGAATCTCGATCGGGCTAACCCAGGTGTAAACCATTCGAGATGCTACATTGATCTTTTGGTTTAGAGATTAATGGATAAGCCAAATAAGTCTTACCTTAAACCGCCTTTGAATTGGCTTAATGTTTAGGGGAAAAATAATAATTCAATAAGCTTGTAGATGTATAGTAATAAGTTATTTCGGACGCGGGTTCGATTCCCGCCGTCTCCACACTTCGCCCATCTTTAAAACAGATGGGCTTCGCGTGGCAGGCCACCATTTTTAACAAAAGGGGTTCCAGTTTTGATTTCAGAAACAAACATTTAATTTAATAATCAAATCTTATTAAAAATATATTCTTGTATTTAGTTCCAATTTTGATAGACTTTTAATAAACCGTGTTCACTATATGAAATTATTAATTAATCGCGTTTTACGATTTGTTTTTATCATAGCGGTATTTACATTAATATGCCCTGCCCGAACTTTAGCTGCGTCGGGAAATGCGTTATGGGCCAAGTCAACAGCCGCAGGTGCTCCGTCAGACTCTTATTTTGGTGACTCAGTAATTGACTCCAATGGTAATGTGTATGTAATTGGTTTTTTAAGACTTAATGGCACTTTTGACTTTGGAAACGGTGTAACTGTTACTGGGGGGACTGCCAATGGTGTAAGTGTTAACGCACTTCTTGTAAAATATAATTCTAGTGGAATTGCCCAGTGGGCCAGATCAACAGCCGTGGGAGCACCCGAGGCTTCCTATTTTAACGATATTACGATTGATTCAAACAATAATATCTATATTGCGGGCGCACTTGATTCGGCTGGCACCTTTGATTTTGGAAACGGTGTAACTGTGGCTGGAGGAAATGGGGTAATGAGTTCCCTTCTTATTAAATATAATTCCAGTGGCTTTGCTCAATGGGCCAAATCAACAGTCTCTGGAGATGTTGGTGTTTCTACTTTTGGGGGAATTGATATTGATTCAAATGGATATATATACTGCGGGATATCTAGCCTCTGCTAACACTTTTGATTTTGGAAATGGTGTAACAACCACAATTGGAAGCAGAACCTCAACGATTGTTGTTAAATACAACTCCAGCGGTGTTGCCCAATGGGCCAAGTCAACAGCCATTGATTCACCAGGAGACTCATATTTTAACGATATTGCTATCGATGCAAACAGCAATGTTTATGCGGCTGGCTATACATTAAATTCATCCTCGGTATATGATTTTGGAAACGGAGTAACAACGTCGGGCGCAAATGCCAGTCGAAATGCATTAGTTGTTAAATATAATTCCAGTGGTGTTGCACAATGGGCTAACTCAACAGCTCTTGGAGGGCCAGGGACATCTAGTTTGACAGGAATAGACGTTGATTCTAATAATAATATCTATGTTTCCGGTTGGATGAACTCAACTGGCACTTTTAATTTTGGAAATAATGTAACAGTAACCGGTGGAAACGCAAGTACAAATACACTTCTAGTTAAATACAACTCCAGTGGTGTTGCCCAATGGGCCAAGTCAACAGCCGTGGGAGCACCCGGTTATTCAGCATTTTGGGGTATTACGGTTGACTCAATAAATAATTTATATCTTGCAGGAGAAGTTGATTCAACCACTCCTTTTGATTTTGGAAATGGGGTAACAGTGACAGGTGAGGATGCAGGGGCGGCAACTATAGTTAAATACAATTCCGACGGCCTGGCTCAATGGGCCAAGTCAACCGTTCAAGGGAATCCAAATTATTCCTATTATTCAAGTATTAGCATTAATTCTAGTGGTAATCTTTATGCAGTTGGAGAAATAGATTCAACCACTCCTTTTGATTTTGGAAACGGTGTAACTGTGGCGGGTGGAAACTCTGGCTCGAATGCTCTCATTGTTAAATACGAACCAGATTCTGTTTCAACGCCAACTAATTTGTCAGAGTCCTTAAATTTAAGTTTGGCATCACCAGCACACTGCGCAGATTTTACCCCTGAGAATAATCCGGATTTATTTAAAATTAACAAAACAGATACCACGGCCACTTTGTATTTTACTTCGGTTAAATCTCCGGCGTATAAATATTACGTTTCTTATGGTTTATTTAAAGATACTTTAGGCTATGGTGTTGAATTTATTAATAACACCAAAGGAGTACTTTCGTACAAAATTAATCATCTAACACCAAACACTCGCTATTATTTCAAAATTAGAGGAGGAAACGGGTGTATGCCCGGGCCTTGGAGTAATGTTTTAAGTGTTAAAACAGCTGGAAGTGTATCTAATGACACCGTTGAAGAAATTACCTTGCCTACACCAACTTCAATTCCGACTTTAGTTCCAACTCAACCAATATCAACACCTTTGCCTTCGCTTGTTCCTCCAACTTCCACTTCGGTTCCAGTCAAAGAAACTGTTATCGGCTCAATATTAAATTTTCTTCTTTCTCTGTTTGGTAAAATTATTAAATAATAAATAAATTAACCTGTGAATTTAGCAGACTTACTTTTTCCTAAGTCCTGTATTACTTGCAATAGACAAGGCCAATACCTTTGTAAGGAATGTCTAAATAAAATCGGTTTGGCTAAACCAATTTGCCCATATTGCCAAAAACCTTCAATTGATGGCTTTACACACATAAAATGTCAAAAAGTATTTGGTTTGGATGGAGTTACTTCTGTTTGGAATTATGAAGGAATTATCCGCAAATCAATATTATCCTTAAAATACAAGTATGCCACTCAAATTGGAGAAGAATTGGTGAATTGCCTGGCAAACCGATTGCTTGATTATCACTTGCCTTTCACCTTTCCCACCAGCAACGCTGTAGCTTCTGCGGGCTGGTACTTTTTACCTATCCCAATCTACTGGCACCGTCAAAACATCAGGGGATTTAACCAATCTATTTTAATTGGCAATAGTTTATGTCAAAAAATGAATTGGAAATTTATTCCGGATTTACTTATCAAAAATAAACAAACTATTTCCCAAGTGGAATTGTCAGGGGAAGCCAGACGCAAAAACTTGAAGAATGTCTTTTGTGTTAATCCTAACTATGTACTAAGTACTATTTACTCCGTACTACTATTTGACGATGTCTTTACCACAGGCTCCACCCTTCACGAGGCGGCAAAAGTTCTTAAAAGGGCAGGGGTAAAAAAAGTTTGGGGGCTAACCATGGCAAGATAAACAAATTTCTCCTTCGCGAACTAGCGGTCTTTGGCCGCCGTAGTTCGCTACGGCGAACGAAGGCGGTGGGTAGAGGATTCGAACCTCTGAGAGTTTTCACTCACAGGTTTTCAAGACCTGCGCCATAAACCACTCGGCCAACCCACCTTTTAACTAAACAAATATTTTATCCTTTCTCTACCCTTACCTGTTTTAAGAAATTTCTCTTCCCTTAGGGCGTCTTTTTTATTATTAAAAGCTTCGTAATAAATTAATTTCCATGGAATTCCAAATCTTGTACTTTTTGTGACTTTGTTATTGTGTTCTAACAACCTTTTTTTCAGATCTTTAGAATATCCAATGTACAATTTCTCAGTTGTTTCACTTCTTAATAGATAAACGTAATACATTAACTATTTGTCGCGTCAGCCCAAGGCTGATCCACCTTGGGTGGACATTACCGTCCCGCCCACCTACCTTGGCGGAGGATGAGGGAGTCGAACCCACCGATCACTTGCGTGATCAAGGTTTAGCAAACCTTTGCCTCAACCGCTCGGCATATCCTCCAGCAAGGGTATTATATCAGCTTTGTAAGTCTGGAATGAAAGTTTATTTTGAGTTATAATACAAGTTGTTATGGATCCTGCCACCGATCAAAAAGATACTGCCCAAAGCACATTAAACAACCCTGACAATTATCAGGAACCTAGACCTGTTGTAGTAAGACGCGAACCGGAAAGAGTAATTTTTTCTTGGCAAGCTCCTGCCAGGCCTTTTCAAAGAAGGACAAGGCAGTTTTATGTTACAACTTTTGCTATGGCCGGAATTGTCAGTTTAATTATATTTTTGGCAGAAGGATTAATTCCTGTAATTTTAATTATTTCTTTGGTTTTTCTTTATTACATTCTTTCAACCGTTGAGCCCGAAAGAGTAGAGTATCAAATAACCAATAAAGGAATTAAAATTGCCGGAAAAAGAACTGAATGGCAACTAATGAATAGATTTTGGTTTGCCAATAGGTTTAATCATAGACTTTTGGTAATTGAAACTTTTTCTATTCCCGGAAGATTAGAATTTGTAGTTACTCCCGATATAGAAGAAAACATTACAAAAGAATTATCTGCCTACATACCCCACGAAGAGGCACCTTTGTCGGGTTTGGATAAAATAACAGGTTGGGTTGCCCAGAAGCTACCTGGGAATAAGTGACTTGTGCCTGTAGCTCAACTGGACAGAGCATCAGATTGCGGATCTGGAGGTTGCGAGTTCGACTCTCGCCGGGCACACAAATAAAACATGGTGGGTGGGCGGGACGGTAACGCGTTGGTTTCGAAAACCAATTCTCGCAAGGGATAACAGGTTCGACTCCTGTACCCACCGCTCAGAAAAAAATGAATAACAAAAATAATCAACAAATTTCGATAGGCGGAGCCATTATTTTTAGAGAAAATCGTGGCAGATGCCAATATCTTGTGGTTAAAACCGCAGACGGCATTGGATGGGAAATTCCAAAAGTAACCGTTAGAAAAGGAGAGTCCTCGGTTCGTGCTGTCATTCGTATGACAAGCGAGCAAGGGGGGATGACTGTGCGTGTGTTAGAGGAAGTGGGTAGATTGTCAGGAAATACGGTTGTAAACGGAAAAACAATTTCACAAAAATATTATTTTTACCTTTTAATGCAAAAAGGAATGTCGGAAATAATTGGTTTTGGAGAATTCAAGTGGATGGAAATAAATGATGCCATCAAAAAAGTTTCACTCAAAAAAGAACAAGAAATGCTCAAAACCAGCAAAGATGTGTTAAAAGTTTGGGAAAAAACCCACAGTAAAGCTCAAGTAAGGGCAGACTTTGAACTTGAAGAGCAAAAAGACTTGGAATAATTTGCGAGTTCTCTTTTAATTTGGAGGAGTGGCCCAGCGGCTACGGTGGATGCTTACTATCATTCGTGAAACCCCAACCGTGAGATCCGAAACCCCATGCACCAATAATTTATGATTTGGTGGCAATGGAGATGTTACCTTGTTGCCTATTTTATGATTAAATGAATTATGGGTAGATTTGCTTTTGCACACGGAAAGCAAAAGCAGTGGTTGGATGATGTATTAGCAAAATCAAAATTAACGATTGATGAGATTGCCAAACTTTGTAACTTTAGTCCCCGTACAATCAGAGATTGGCGAAGGGAAAAATTTACAATAAATAAGGACTCTTGTTTATTGTTGTCAAAAAAATATGGTATCGATATTCCACAAGACGTAAAGGAGCTGGATGATTATTGGTATGGAATTAAAGGTGCCAGACGGGGCGGTGTAAAGTATTACGCGCTTTACGGAGCACCAGGGACAACAGAAACCCGCCGAATTGGAGGATTTATGTCCCAGGCAAGACGAAGAGAAAACCCTGAAAAATATCGGCTTCTGGGTTGTAACGTGCCCAATACGTATTTACCGATTAAGCCGTCGAATATGCTAGCTGAAATGATGGGGATTATCTTGGGAGACGGTGGCATAACCAAGAACCAACTCACGATTACCCTCGATAGCGAAAGCGATAAAGAATACATCTTTTATGTCCAAACCATTTTAAGACAGCTCTTCCAGCATGAACCGTCTAGGCATAAACGTAAAACACAAAGAGCTGTTGATTTGAGGCTTTCCGGAATTGATTTGATTAAACTATTAATGAAGTGGGGATTAAAAAGTGGTAATAAAATAAAAATGCAGGTTGATTTTCCAAGATGGATCTGGGAAAAACATCAGTATCAAAAAATGTGCGTACGGGGGCTGATGGACACGGATGGATGTGTTTACATTCATCATCACTCAGTCAATGGAAATAAATATAAAAACATTGGTCTTTGTTTTTCAAACCACTCCGTTCCACTGCTTAAATCGGTGTCAAAGGTGTTAAGGTTAAACAATATCAAAAATACACTTAGAATCAATAGTGGAGGAGTTTGGGTTTACAGTACAGATGGGGTTAAAAAATATCTTAAAATATTTGGATCGAGTAATCCTAAATTTACCGATAAATTGGAACATTATTTGTTATATAATCAAGGCTAGTTGGGGAATCTGGTGAGGTGCTGGAGTGGCCTAACAGGCACGATTGGAAATCGTGTGCGACCGCAAGGTTGCCGTGGGTTCGAATCCCACCCTC
>Ga0172371_10000368_pt1 | contig 69398 bp, 43 predicted proteins | sample Lak12m_FD_114543 | JGI IMG/M metagenome (GOLD analysis project Ga0172371, IMG submission 114543) | Freshwater microbial communities from Kabuno Bay, South-Kivu, Congo - kab_022012_12m | ecosystem: Environmental > Aquatic > Freshwater > Lake | place: Democratic Republic of the Congo: South-Kivu... | reverse complement strand
ACGGTGTGGTCGATGGGTCATAAGATCCGCAAAGCAATGGCGGATCGAGATTCGGCCTACCAACTGGCCGGAATCATCGAGATGGACGATGGATTCGTTGGCCCAAAGAAGAAAGGCAAGAAATTTGCAAAAAAGGGGTTCCCGCATTCTTTCCCACGATAAGGCTATCCAAGTTCAAAGCTGGTCACGCCAAACCATTTAGCCAGAGGAAGGCTCGGTTCTTGTCTGTTATACATTCTGGTAGCCTTGAACACTTCCGTCATGCCATAGCTTTGAGCGATAGTTACCGCATCAGGGTTTCTTTCCGGTGTGTCCAGATAGATTTGAGCGCCCATTGGAGCGCCTGCCGTAAGAGCCTGGAATAGCGTCCCGGCCAATTCCGCATTGTTCGCAAAGAGAGGGCCGACTTTGAATCCTACTCGGCACGGCCTTATGACCCCATATGCCGCAAGTCGGTCATCTTTCATAATGCCCAAAGCCCTTGTTCCTGGTCGGCTTATCCAACATTTTAGAAAAGCTTCTCTAGCATGCCCGAAGACTTCGCGATCGTATGCGGCGAAGATTGAAAATGGTATTTGGGAAAGCTCGATGACCTCAGCATCCAAGGGTAGCTGTCGATCTTTAACCCACTCAACGCGATAGCTCGTGAAAGCAGGCTTGAACTGGGGCCACATACGGGAAACCAGGTCCGGCCTGACACTATCTGCCCCTATGCAACGGTTTTCCAAATATCGCAGGCCCACATCGACCAACTGCAGTCCATAAGTTCTGTTGCGGACCTCCGGCTTCACGATGTAGAACCCCATAAATCCATACGAATCTTCGTATGCAACAGCCGAAACCATTGCTACAGGCTCATCATTCAACAATCCAATGAAAAACCCATTCGGATCTGCCGCGTAGAAACAATCCGCATCATGGATTCCAGGATTCCAACCTTCTGCTTCAGCCCAGTCTATGGCGATGTCGATTTCGCTTCTCGTCATTCGGCGTATGGTTAAAGCGCCTCGATTCATATATATGCTCCTTTTTAGGTTGTCCCTTGCGGAGCCGAATACCGTCGGCTTCTAAATTTAAGCACGTAGGATGCGGTAAATGAAATGAACCGCATCGCTCGCGGTTCCTTCCGCATTTATGCGTTCACGGCGCCGCAAGACCACCACATCGTGCCCAGCCAAATTCAGCCAAATACCTCGACAGATGCGGTTCGCTTCGCTCACCACATCCTACGCGTGCTTTCCAGAAAGAAGAATGCCAGGGGGAAAACCCTTTTGCAAAAGGGTTTTCCCCCTGGACCCCCTTTCCGAAAACTCCCATATGTTTTCAATTAGCCGATGCCACGGTACTTGCATTCACCTTTGATATACCGCTAGCCACTTAGAGTTTTTGCCGGAGGGTTCGGGAACCGGCTTTTTTGCACAAAAAGCGGGTTCCCGAGACTTTCCCTCTTCCATCCAGCGCCGATGGGGTCCATTAAGGCATTTCCCTACAGCTTAGAAGGTTCACTCCTTTCACGGTCATGACGATCTCGCCGTTCTGGTTCAGCGCCTCAATGTATGAATGAACGATGCCCCGATCGGGTTTGGAGCGCGAGCGTTTGGTTTCCGTAATGGTTATCCGCAAAGAAATAACATCGCCGGGCCGCACAGGTTTAAGCCAGCGCAACTGATCGACTCCGGGAGAACTCAGACTGGCGACGTGGGAGAGATAATGATCGATGTAGAGGCGCATCATGAGACTCGCGGTGTACCATCCGCTTGCGATTAGCCCTCCGAATATTGACTTCTTGGCCGCCTCCGGATCCGTGTGGAAGGGCTGGGGATCGAACCGTCGAGCAAACGCAATCATCTCCGCTTCCTCGGCGACTATGCTGCCGACCGCGTGGACCGCGCCCGGGATGTAATCCTCGAAATAGCGATCTTCGATTGAGGTTGTGAATGCCATCGGTTTATTCGAACTCCTTTAGCTATGTAAGCAAGATCGAACTGCTCGGATGGGAAAGATATGCAGACGTTGTCACCCGCGAAATAGCTTCAACACTTCTTTGACTGCTTGCGACATGAGATACACACCCAAAACCAATCCCGCCCACTGTGTCCATCTCGGATATCTAGGTGAAGGAGGCGAGTATAGTAATGAAATGCTAGTCAATATGAAAAAGACACCTAGAAGCGCATCTCTACAGACGTTAATCCATGCTCCATCGATCAATTCGATAAAATTAAGTATGCACAATATTGAGACCGCAGCACCGAACACTATCCACCAGACGATATCAGCTATGCCCCAGTTCCAGCGTCTTATGAAAGCTACGACAGCCAGGATTATCGCGGCCCCTCCCAAAAACAGATTGAACAAGACGTCATAGAAATCCATTTTGCTTGCTCCTTAGGAGCCGTTCGACAAAGGGAAATCGGGCCTGTCTCAGACTTGCAATAAATGGCGCATTCCGATCTGTTCATTCCTGAAGCATTAATCAGAAAAATCGCTATTTTTATAAACAAGTTTCGGTGATTCACCTGATACATCATAGACAAAAAAATTCGAGTCCCCACAGCCGCAACAGGAGACTGTTGCCCAGTAAGAGACGTGGAGCTTCTCCTTGACGGTGAAAAAGAACGGTGGGCCAAATGCGCAAGTACCCTGCAATAGAAAGGCATTGTCGTTTAGAACCAACACAGGAAGCCCATCTTCATTCAGAAATTCCTCAGTTGATCGAAATAATAAAAAAGCCGTATTTCCGACCCTGAATAGATCCGGAGGAGAATCCGCGACATTCACCTCAGGATCGGCCGATTCCGCAAGATTTTGATATCCCGAACGTGCAACTTCACGAGCTTTCAATTCAACCTCTTTGGATAGAGGAGATTTGTCACTCGTGGCGTCAACGAAATTAACCCTTGACGGATTAACGCCCACAACCGCAACAGAGAACTTGTCTTCAAGATGACAGTTCTCAGTCCCTTTCAAGTGCGTGGCCTTGAATTCCTGACCACCGGTCGCAAGCTCGTCCGCAAATGTGTCCCCGGTTCTGGCGCTACAATGACTTTTCGCTGTCACCAGGACTACATCCAGTTCTTTCTTAAACGAATCCGCGAGACAGAGAGTTTCCGTTTTCTTGCCATTTTCCTCTGCGCCGCACTGGTAAGCTAAGGAAAAAACAAATATTGGTTCCGCATATTCACCGTAGGAATAGCAGCCCAAGCCACTAAGAAGCGCCGCAAATGAGAATATCGTAATGCCCAACCCTCTCATGAGCTGTCCCCCTTTCGATTTCTAGCGGCGTGAGCGTGTTTAGGGAATTTTGCCACAAACTCTCGATTTATGGGCATGAGGTTACAATATCAAAACCCGGCGGCAATGCAATGATATGCTTTTGGTGAAACGCTCAGCGGTTTCCATGTCGTTCCCAGGTTCCAACCCGAGAGCGTGAGGAAAATCCCCTGTATCCCCCTTTAGAAAAGGGGGAGGGAGAGAGCCCCGCGAGACGCGGACCATGCGCCCACGCGAGCGCTAACATCTACAATTGCGAGGAGTGAGTGGTGGCACAGGTGTCCCGCCTGTCTATTAGGAATGACCGGCAAGATGCCGGTCCCACCAGCAATCCCCAAAGCAAGGACATTGCCACGCCCTGAGCCCTCGCAACGAAAATCGGCCGGCACGGAGGCCGGTCGCTACCAAATCCGGGCGACTCGCCAGTCGCCCCTACAGGAAGGCCGATGTGGGAACCAGCCGCTATGTCTGCTATTCACGGGTGGACATATAGGTCCGCGCCGTTCATCTGCATTTGTGTTTCCGCCAAGGCATAGGTAGGGCGGGCCGCACCCGCGGTTTTCCTTCGGCGGCCATGGGCCGCCCTACGCAGGAAGCAACAGCACGACCAGGGTAGCGCCGTACGGCCGGGGCGATGTGATACCGGAGGTCCTGCTTGTCATTTCCAGGGGCGGACACGCAGGTCCGCCCCTACCTGGCCGTTGGTCGTTCCGCCCAGCAATTTAGGAGTTTTTGGGGAGGGGCCTGGGGAGGGCGTTTTTGCAAAAACGTCCTCCCCAGAGAACTCTTGCCTCTCCTCTCTTCTCTTTTCGCCCTCTCTGCGTTCTCCGCGTTCTCTGCGGTTAATCTTCTTGCTTTTCCCGGAATCCGTCGATCATCCGATACCTTACGCTTCTCCAAATTAGGTTTTCCAACGAGGGGTTGACGTGTCTAATTTTGTTTGGCATAATGGCCCCGCAACGATGAGGAACACCAAATAACAATCTTCGCTCCGCCGGGATGCCCCAAAATACCCGGCCCAGTCTTTTAACCATTTAAGAAAATTCACCGCAGAGGGCGCAGAGAACACAGAGAATATCGGTTCCTGTAAAAGCGGACCTCCATGTCCGCCCGAAGAATCGTAAACCAAACGTTCGCTATTGGTCATCAACGCATAGGTAGGGGCGACTGGCGAGTCGCCCCTCTTCACTCCCCCTTTTCTGAAGCGAGATAGAAGGGACTAAAGGGAAATCAGGAATGACCGGCAAGATGCCGGTCCCACCAAATCGGGAGCCCACGAGGGGCGCGCCATACACAAAGGATCAAAGCCGAATGCGCTATCCCGCAAACGAGATAAATACGGACAAAGCAGCCCCCTCTGCGATCTCTGCGCCCTCCGCGGTGAATGATTTCATCCCGCGAGAACGCAACAGAAAGCTTTCCCGACTGATTCAACGCGAGATGGAATCGCTCAAACTCAACAAAGAAATCTACGATAGCGCCCATCCAAACCGCTCAAGAAACCTCTCAGACGATGAACTGTGGCGCATGGCTCGAACAAAAGTCCTCCAAAAACTCTGCGAACCGGAAAACGGGGCGAGCGGTGAGTAGGGGAAGAGAAGAAAAGAGAAGAGAAAGTAAGAAAGAATCGGGGAGGAACTTTTTTGCAAAAAAGTTTCTCCCCGAACCCCTCTTCAAAAAACTCCTAAATATGTTCACACATAGGCCGGTGTGGCGATCCCTGTAGGATGTGGTGAGCGAAGCGAACCGCATCGGTCGCGGAAAAATTAATCATCTCCGTTCGTGTGCGGGCAGACCAAGTCCCTTATTCGCTGTACAGCTTCGCCGGACCGAATGGGAGTTTTCGGAAAGGGGGTCCAGGGGGAAAATCCTTTTGCAAAAGGGTTTTCCCCCTGGTTATCCGCTTTCAGAAAGTTTTCTTACCCAACCACCATTACACCATACAGGAAATCTAATGAATATTTCTAATACCACCGTGCCGAGCGGCCACAAAGACAAGCGCCCGGCCTCACCTTCCAAGAAATTCCAGGACGAAGCCTTCCAATATGTCAGCCGGTGGCTCAAGACGTCTCGTGATTACGTCAATCGGAAGGTGGAGCGCTGGAAACTGCTGGAGGACCTTTATCACAATCGCAGGGAGCTGAACTCATGGGGCAGTCGGTCCGGTATGAGCGCTTCCGGCAGCCGCGCGGGCCTTGGCCTTGCTTCGCCTCCCGCTAAGGACCGATGGCAAGCGGATATTATTCTCTCGCCTTCCTACATTGTTGATACTTGGGCTGATAAAGCCTACCAGGCGATCTTCACCGGCCCTGAGTGGCTCACTGTCTTCCCGGAGGATGTCGTCGGCAGGCCGAGCAATGAGCTTCAATACCCTACTTCATTCAAATTGCAGGAATTACTTTTGCGCAGGCTTGCTGAAGGCCAGATCCACGTGCGGCTCTACGAGATACTTCAGCATCTGGTGTTGTATGGGACCGTATACGCCAAGATCTTCTGGAGTTCCAAAACGGTTACACGCCACCGATGGGATTACGAAACGCTGGAGGTGATCGACAATAAGGAAAAGGCGTACGATTGCCCCACTGTTCAGTTGATCCCATTGGACAGGGTCCTTGTCGATTGGGCAGCCAACCATAGCGATGTCCAGCGACACACCGGTATCGGACATCGGGTGGACAAAACCTACGAGCATGTGTTGGAGCGGTTCGATAGGGGAGTTTACAATGTCAACAAGGAAGCGTTCCTTGAAAGATGGGGAGACGGCGCTCCCGCTGGAGGCAGCAGCGGGGATGAGCTGCTCAGCGATGCCGACGCGGATGACCTGGATACTGACGAAACCCGGCGTTTTGCAATTTGGGAGTGGCACGGCCGAATCCCGACTGATAAAGGACATAAGGAATGCCTCTGCGCCATAATCACCGACCGAACGGCATACTCGCCGGAAGATGGGCTGCTGGTCAGACTTACTGAAGGACCGGTTCTCTGGTCAGGGCTAAGGCCGTTTCTGGCCGCTCACTACACGCCCCTTCCCGGCCCGTTTGGAATGGGCGCTGTCGAAGGCAACCTGGACCTTATCCATTCGATTTCGCAGTTCATAAGCCAATCTCAGGATAACGCCCGCCTCACAGCCAACGCTCAGCTCATTGTCCGACGTGGATCATCTGCGGCGCGACAGATCAGCACGGACAGCGACACCGTTTTCCCTGGCAAAGTGTGGACGGTGGACGATCCGGGCGATATCCAGCCCTTCCCTGCGCTCAATTTTCCTCAGCAAGAAGTCAATTATCTGATCGACTACCTCAATGGTCTTCTGGAGCGGCGAACCGCAATTTCAGATATCACTCTCGGTGTGTCGAGCCATGTGAAAAGCGCCACTGAGGCTCACATTCTGCAAGAAGCCTCGTCAGGTCCGTTTGCAACTCGTGTCGATCTCTTTGCTCGAACCTTTCTCGAATCATTCGGAACCATTGCGCTGGCAATGCTCCAACAATTTGTTTTGGAGGACCAGACCCTCACGATTCGTGACTCGAACGGAAAGGACGTGCCTCTGGTCCTCACATCCGAAGAGCTGCAGAACGGTCGATACAAAGTGGCTGCCACGCTGACTCGCCAGGATTCGACTCGACTCGCTAAAGCTCAAAGTATTGAGCGAGTGCTGCCGACTTTGGCCAAATTCCAGCCGATCCTTGCACAAGAAGGCGTGCAAATCTCGTTTTCGGAGATGATCAAACGCTACTTGGATCTGATCGGAGTGGACGGGGTGGATCGCGTTCTGAGCCGCATCGAGCCCGCCGGGGCTCAGTGGGATCGGCGCCCTGCCGGTCCGTCCGACAATGCCACCCTATTATCTTCTGATGAAGAGCCCGGCTCTGATGAGGCTGGCCCAGGTCGCCCGGATTTGCCGCCGCGTCTGGTGGAAAACGGCGGCCCCATGGGAGACATGCCCACAGACGCGAACGCCCTGGCGCAGTTGTTACAGTTACAGGCCGCGGGGATGCTGGGACGAGGTGGAGGTCGATAACGAAGACCCGGCTTGTATTGGTGGGACAGGCTTCCAGCCTGTCTATTGGAAATGACGGGCAAGATGCCGGTCCTACCATTAATTCTGTCTCGTTATCAGGCTCCGGACTGGGAACGAGAGAATAACCAACGGAGGATTCAATGTCGATGTTTTACAAGGAGTATCTGCTTTTCAGAGACGGTTGGGACGAAGAGGCTGAAAAGGAAATCGAGGAAACACTCGTACAGTGCGCCTTGGCGTCGTCCTGGCAAAATCAGTTTTTGCCCGCATTCGTCGAAATGCTGAAACGAGAGCAATTCATAAAGATCATGGAATGCCTGGACCGTGACAAGAACCTCGAATTCAACCGCGGCTTTGTCGCTGGAATCGACCTGATCCTCAACAGGCTGGATCGCATTTGTGTGAAGGCCCGGCCCCGACGGCAGTAAGCGCAGAGGCAAGAGTTCCTGGGGAGGACGTTTTTGCAAAAACGCCCTCCCCAGACTCCTCCCCAAAAACTCCTATGTGGCTGGCGGCAACCATCAAGGCAGATGTGCGGCGGCAGACCTGCGTGTCCACCCGAAGAGCGCCAAATGACCGTCGGCGTTGCATTAAGGCAGATGTGCGGCGCTATTGGCGAGTGGCCAGTTCCGTCATTCCCGTGAAAACGGGAATCCAGGATGTTCCCGCGCACGCGGGGAAACCATGAGAAATCCCCCTGTATCCCCCTTTAGAAAAGGGAGAAGGAAGAGGGCGCCGGCGGTCGGTCCCACGCTTCCCGTAGCGACCGGCGTCCCTGTCGGGCGGTCTCAAAGCGCCCCGAAACGGAGGCTCGTCGCTACCGGTATAGGCAAGGGGTGAATGCTTTCAGTAGGGACCAGCATCTTGCCGGTCCTACTGCAAACGTTTCATCCTTGCCCTTTCTCCATGCTTGGAGAGGGGGTTGGGGGTGAGGAAAACAATTAACACAGGAGGCAACGTGGATTTAACAGAATTCGCATCAGAAGAAAAGCCGTTCGATAACGACGGAGAAATGACAGAAAACGCAGGATTAGAGACGGAATCGGGCACATCGGCGTCCCCCGACGAAGACGAGCCAAAACAAGATGCGCAACCGGAAGGCAAAACTCGAGGAGACTTTGGTTCCGCACAAGAACTCCTCGAAGCTTACAAACTCGCAGACCAACGAGCTGTGGAGAAGGCCGCCGAAGCCGCTGACTACAAGCGCATGCTCGATCAGCTCGGCCAAAATACTAAACGCTTGTTGCAACAGACTGATGAAGAGGCCTTCATTAAAGAGATGCGGCAGTCCTACGAAAAGGATCCGTTCGCGGCCATAACCAAAATGATCGGCAAATCGCAACAGGAAACATTGAGCGCCATCGACGCTCGAATCGGCGGGTCAATGACTTTTCAACAGGAATTCGGACGTCTAATGGACGAATTTCTCGATCATCCCTCTAACTCCGGACTGAGAGGCTATCGTAATGAACTGGAATTCCTAATAAGTGAAAAACATCTCTTCCCGGATGAGGCCGCGGGCTTGATCAGAAGCATCCATTCCAAGGGGAACTCCTCGGCTAAAAGGCGTTCGGACGCGGCTGATGATATCAGGACACGTTCCGCAGTCGAAAGTGGAGGGGATACCAGCCAACCAACGGACAGAGATCAGCAGCTCTACAAGATCATGAAAAAAGCCAAAACGCTCGATGAGATGTTTGCCGGCCTCCGGAAGATGAAATTCTGAAGAATTTCTGGGAAGGACGTTTTTGTAAAAACGCCCTCCCCAGACCCCTCCCCAAAAACTTCTAAATGGCTAGCGGGACCACGAATGCAGGTGTAGGAACCCACCGCCCAGCGTCCTTGCGGCTCCGGTAGCGACCGGCGTCCCTGCCGGTCGATTGTCATTGCGAGGAGCGTAGCGACGAAGCAATCCCCTGAGCGAAGGAGATTGCCACGCTTCGCTCGCAATGACAAACCTCAGCCCTCCTGTAGGGGCAGACCCAAGTGTCTGCCCGAATTTGGGCGGACACGCAGGTCCGCCCCTACACGACGCATTTGACCTCCAACAATCGTTTTCTGCACTAACAACCGAAATGTTGTCAGACAAAAGGAGTTAATCAACTATGGCCGGAAATGTAATCGACTTCATGAAACTCTGGACCCAGGGCGATCCCGCTTCGGAGCGCTTCCTTCGGAATTTCCTGCTCATGGGGCTGGACAAAGTCGTCCAGGGCCAGAGCGACGTGCTATCCAAAATTCCCGTCGGTCAACCCGTCTCTTCGCCGGTGGTGCGATGGCTGGAAGAATGGGGATATCCCTCGCAGCTCACAGCCCAATTGAATGGGACATCTATGACTTTCTCCGGATATCTGTTCGGGAAGACCATTACTCCGGAGTCGGTGAAAAAGGTCATCCGCGCGGGCACGATCCTCGAACGTCCCAATGATGGCGCTCAAGCCAAGGTCGTTTCAGTGAACGATCTGATTGCGACTGTCGCGGCGTACGGCGCCACGGTTTTGACTGATGACCCCCAGGCTCGAACGTGGGACATAATATCGGAGGTCTGGTCCGATTATCGGGATGCGTCCGAACCTCGGGCCCTGGATAGGATCTTCCGAGAGGTCGGCACGCAGATACACGCCGAGACTTTTGAAATTCCCAAGACACGCAAGAATACCAAATACGAAATCATCGCCGACGAGGTTGAGCACCAGATTACCGCTTTGTTGGATAAGCTGCGGCGCCAGTTGGCCTACGCTGTGCTAAGGTCCCGGCCGTACCATGACGGGACCGGGTTTGTTTACGGTAACAAGACCGAAGAGCCCACGATGTGCGGATTATGCACGTGGCCTATCATCGTCCAGGCGGAGCTGTCCAATCCGAACGTGTATGTGAACAAGAACGCGGTAGCTCTGTCCAAATTGGACCTCGACAACCTGGCCCGGCATCTGTGGCTCGATGAACAGGCGGATTACAACAAGGGCAATTGGTGGATCGTCTGCCACCCGCTCACCCATCAGTACATCCACGATTTCGATATTTCGTACCGCAGAATGGAAAAGACCGACACCGCGGTGGGATTCTACGTGGACACTTTCGACGCCAAGATCGGAAAGAGCTTTCCCATACTATCGGACAGATACATGCGGCCCGACGTCCTTCTGCTGGTCAATTTCGAGGCCACGAAATATGGCTATTACGCCAACGATCGGTTGGACCGAAAGGAAATCCCCACGCAAGGCCGATATCAGCGCTGGCTGATTTCATTCCAGAATTACGGGGTCGTAGCCCGATCGCCTCGATCCAACATCGGCATGATCCACGGCCTGCCGACAGCGTAGGGAAGGAAGGTAGGTAGGTAGGGACGTGGGAAAGGAATGCGGGAACCCCTTTTTTGCAAAAAAGCGGTTCCCGCGCCCTCCTCAAAAAACTCCTATATGGCTAGCGGTAGAAAGTGTCATTGCGAGGAGCACATGGCTTATCACCCTCCCCTTCCCCCTTTTCTAAAGGGGGATACAGGGGGATTTGTGTCATTCCTGCGCAGGCAGGAATCCAGTTTGCATTGGTAGGACAGGCTTCCAGCCTGTCTATTAAAAAATGGACGGGCAGGATGCCCGTGGCGCCAGGACTGGACCCTGGCCTTCGCCGGCGTGGTAGCGACCGGCGCCGGGCCGGTCGCTACCACCTGAAAGGTAGAAATTACACCATGAAATCTATTCCCAGAGATGATGATGGTCATCTCATGAGCGATCGTGGGACCGAGCTTTTCACTTACAGAATTTCGGATCAGGACACGGACCTGTCCGATGTGACGCTCCCGGTCGATCTGAAGGAAGTCATGCTCCACGTCGAAATCGGGGCCGAAATCCTTCACGTGCGGGGCACGATTGAAGGGTCCACCGTGGCTCGCCTCACTGACGGCGGCTTCAGTTGGACGGTCCCCTTGACCGCAAACGCAAATCAAACCTTGGCCTACATCGCGGCTCCCTCAGGGACGTGTAATGTAAGCATTTTCGCGTGGAGGTGATCCGATGGGCAATATGCTAGCTAACAGCGGTAGCGGAGGAATGGCTGCGTCCGACTATTCGCCGCTACTGAACCCCCAGGGCCGCCTTTGGGTCCCTCCCGCGTACATGCAAACCTCCGGCGATGCGGCAGTGGACTTGCTTTCAGCCGCACACGCGGCTGCATTTCGCTTCGTCCCGGAAGTGGATTTCGGGCTCTTCTCCGTGAGCTTCTATTTGACCGCGGTCTCCATCACAGGCAATTGCACGATCAGCCTGCACGAGGACAATGCGGGCAATCCCGGCGCAAGGATCGGCGACGACCTGGCCGCCGTTGCCGTCGGCTCTTCGGCTGATGTCTGGCTGCGGGCCGTGTGGAGTTCCGTTCAGGTGTACCGTAACAGAACCTACTGGCTGAAGTTCACCGGCGAGGCCGGTAAGAATTTCAGTTTATCCGTAAGACGCTGGAATACGTCCATTGGTTCGATGTTCCCTGACGGATGCCGGGCGAAACAGACCTCGGACGGGACCGGCTGGACCGAATGCGCTCAGGACCAAAAGCCGGCCCTGCTGAATGTGGTCTTGAACTCCACTGTTAATCACAGTCCGCAACTACTCTACGGTCGCTTCAACGGCTCCAAGATTCCACTTCATGACGGCGCTGACGCTTGGGAGCCGGCGCCGATACCGGAAGCGGGGATCATACTGAATTGTGAAGCGCTTGCCGCAAATACCGGCTTCAACGTCTTTCTTTACGACAACGAAGGAGCGCTCACGCTTGAGGCGATTGCCGACGCGGCGGCGCCTGTCATGCAGGACGGCATCGAGGTCAAATCAGGGGCGACCCAAAGAAGGCTTGTGGGCGCCATGTACGCAATCGAGCGGCGGCCGGGCTTTCAAGCCCCGATTGATGTCTCCGACTGGCGTGGTGTGGATAACTTGTATAATCGGCAGCCGAGGAAGATAGCGAAATACTGCCCGTACGCAGCGGACACGCAGGAAACCATACCCGGCGCCACGCAATGGCGGCCCTGGCAAAACGACACATCTTTTCGGGTGAATTTCTATTGTGTCAGGCCGACCAACTTAAGGGCCTTGGCGAGCATACAAGTGGTCTGTTCCGATGTGGCGGTTCAGGTGGACGCTATTAGCGGGCTGCATCCGTGTAGCGTTATAGGGGTTACTACCAATCTTACTCATTTTCATCAGGTTAGATCGCTTGAGACTCAGATTTTAGCAGGCGTCCATTATGTGATTCCAATGGCGCAGGCAGCCGGGGTTCCGACCACAGGGTACCTCCTGTACCACAAAGACACTGCTGTTAACGGTGGGAGTTCGGACTATTCCAGTCGTGCTCAGGTTCATGGAGAATTATCATGATCGTGAACATCGGTGCGAGTGCAAGGCAGTAATCTTGACAGGTGGGCGAACCTTGAGGCTAAGGCCACTGCTGGTTTGGTCTTGAGCAGCCAGGAGCCAACTTTGCTTCTCCAAACACGATGCCCGAGTTCAGCGGTGATTCTCATAGAAGTATTCTAAACAATAGCTTTGCTGCGAGTCAACACCTAGCGTCGGCTTCCGTGCCGACCGGCAGGGACACCGGTCGCTACCAATGCAAAAATCCCCCTGTATCCCCCTTTAGAAAAGGGGGAGGAAAAAAGCGACAGCCGGTCGCACCCTAAACCAGTGTTGGTGGTTCCGCCAGCCATATAAGAGTTTTTGGGGAGGGGTCTGGGGAGGGCGTTTTTGCAAAAACGTCCTCCCCAGAAGACTCTTCCTTTCTTCATCCTGTCCGCTTCCCACTGCTTCCTCTGCGCATTCTACGCTTAATCCAGGATCACACGATGTCGTCCGTTGAACATGAAAACAGAATCTTCATTATGCTCGAAAAGATGAGCGACAAGCTGAGCAGTCTCGACAGCAAGATCGCGGTCATACAGGACCAGAACAGAGGCCAATTCCGTGAGCTGGAGGCCCTGAAAATCGGGCTGAACAATTTCAAGTGTCGCTGCGACAAACGTCACACCGAACTCGAACACGACCGCCACGCAAAACACGGCGGCCTGGGTGAACGCCTCCAACGCATCGAAACGATCCTCTGGCTGATAGGCTCCACACTGTCGCTCCTGGCCCTGGTGCTCGGAGGCGGCGTTATCGTCAAATTCATCGGGAGCTGAACCGCAGGCGGGCCAGAGAGGCAAAAGGGCCAAGAGGCAAGAAGTATCTGGGGAGGGCGTTTTTGCAAAAACGCCCTCCCCAGACCCCTCCCCAAAAACTCTTATATGGCTGGCGGCATCATAGGCGCGGCCGAAGGTCCCGCGGAACGCGGGATAGGGGCGCACGGCTGGGCGCCCTTCCCTTCCCCCTTTTCTAAAGGGGGATACAGGGGGATTTGGGGTTGGTAGCGGTCGGCGTCCCGCGGAACGCAGTCCAGGGCAGGCTCTGCCGGTCGATTGGCTTTAGTAGGATCGGCATCTTGCCGGTCAATATGTGGGGCAGGCTTTCCAGCCTGCCCCACAATGGCAACCCAAAACCACAATTTTCTCCGCGTTCTCCGCGCCCTCTGCTGTGAATTCTTTTTATCCATTCACCTCCTCCGGTAGGGCGGGCCGTGCTCGCCACCACTGCTCGCCAATTCTCAATCGAGGAACACCCGCGTGATCATGACCGATGAACAACGCCGTTGGTGGTTTGCCGCCCACCCCGAATATAGCTGGTCTCGAACACGATCCCGATCATTGGGAAGGAGTTTCGGAGACTCTGACTTCTCTAATACTGCTCTCGCCAATGAAAGACTGAGACAAGCACTCGGCTACCCAGTCGCCCCACACGAGTATCACAAATATGCGCAAAGCAGCGCCGAACGGGAAATGTACCGGCAGGCTTTTGAACAACCTGAGCCTGGACTCGAATCAGACCCCCCATACCGCACTCGACGTAATCCCTTCTGCTCGATCGTTGATGAGCCCACTGCAAGCTCTTCGAAACGTCCTCGGCCGGATGGCAAGAGATGCGGTCATCAGTAATATAAGGAGGCCGCCAAGATTACCTCCCAAAGGTACTCCGGAACGTGCTAAAATTGAAGCAGATAGACAACGTGGTAGTCGAAAGAAGAAAGCAAATGAGCTTGCCGAGATCGATGCTGGTGGTAAGGGAAGTGGAGTCTGGACGAAAAAGGAATTAAAAGAAATCAAGGAAACTCGGGAATTCCCTCCAGATACTATTTGGCATCATGAGCCTACTGTGGCCAACCGACCTGACCTTGCTGATAATCCTCTCGCCGTACGTCCGATACGTGGAGGAAGAAAGGGTCACTTACAGGATGGTCACGGTGGAAATTATCAGAACCCATATGACCCAGGTGGTAAAGCGCCGTGGGAATAGGCCCCGTTCAATAGTTCAAGCTAATTGGAGGCATTGATTAGAATGAAAAAGGGACTCTTAGAAAAGATCCTAATTCAAAGATATGGCCAGCCAAAGGTAATCATTAGGCGAGGTATAATAGCGAAATCCTGGAGAACGCCTTATCCGGACGATGAGTCGCTATTGTACCTGGGCATGATATGGAAAGGGGAATTGGGCCTTCGTTTCGGATCACTGGAAGATATTTACGGCGACGCTGTGGGTGGATATTTAATTAAGAACACCCTCAAAGTTGCAGTGCTTACCGATCAGGAAATATACGGCCTATGGAATATAAATCAACTCCGGGAACTGCCTGCCGTGCAATATGCTCTTACAAAAGACCCCGGAATTGACTACTTTATGGACTCGGATAACGTCTGGTACTACGGTATTAAGAAAGGAGAACTCTATGTTTTTGATGCAGAATTCGATGAACTTGACTCATTGGGGCCCGTAGAGCCTGCGCTGCACACACTGATGGACGAATGGGAAGCGGCTGGGCGAGATGTCCGGGGATATTAGTTACTACCGCAGGATTTATGCCATGAGTCGGGTTTTCGGCAATCGCAAGATTGCCGATTCGTTCGATGAATGGTTCAATCGAGATATCCTGCCGCGAGCAAAGAAGAAAAAGAAGACGTAATTCACACACTGAGTTTTCCCACCAAGGAAGCAGCCGTATCAGAGGGCGGCCGCCGGTCGACCCTACATCCACGTAGACATATTACCCGCTACCTCAAGCAAAGGTGCGTACGATGCGCCCTTCCTTTCCCCCTTTTCTAAAGGGGTATACAGGGGGATTTGCGCATTGGTAGCGACCGGCGTCCCCCGGATCGCAGTCCGGGGCAGACTCTGCCCGTCGATGTTGTCCTCACCCCCAACCCCCTCTCCAAGGATGGAGAGGGGGCCAGAGCGCAGCGGGTAGAGTGGCCCATGGCCGCCGATCAGGAATGGCGGGCACGGCCCGCCCTACCTAGCGGAACTCTCGACTACGCCGAAGGTCCCGTGGAACGCGGGATACGGGCGCACAGCCGTGTGCCCTCTTACTTCCCCCTTTTCTAAAGGGGGATACAGGGGGATTTGCAATCTAGAAGCGGGCCTGCCCGCCCACACGATTAGTAGCGACCGGCGTCCCCCGGACCGCAGTCCGGGGCAGGCTCTGCCCGTCGTCTTCAATGTGGGGCAGGCTTTCCAGCCTGCCGTTGGCGCCTTCTTGGAACAGGCAGGATGGAAAGCCTGCCCCACAATAGTAACTCAAAATTATAATTTTCTCCGCATCTCCGCGCCCTCTGCGGTGAATTGGCCCTCTTGACTCGCATCCCTTCGCAGGGAGAGTCCGTCCCCGCCGCCATCCCCGCCTCCACTCCTCTCTAATTCTCAATCCAGGGAAACTCCCATGCTCATGACCGAAGAACAACGACGTTGGTGGTTCGCCACTCACCCGGAATATAGCTGGTCTCGAACACGCGCAAGGCTCTTGGGAAAAAGGCTGGGAAACGCCGATTTCCCAGAAAGTTCCAATATAGCCCTAACCAACGAAAGGCTGAGAAGAGAGAACTTCATCCAGAAACAGATGGATGCCGGGCGGAGCCGAGCGTTGGCGGAGCAAAAATGGGCTCTAAGTCAAGAACATGCCTCGCATGCCAAAACTATGGCCTGGGCCATGGATACGGTCTCCCTGATAGGAGCCGTCAGAGCGCTTGCGACCAAGACAGCGTCGTCTCTTGCCGCTCGTCGCGCAGGCGAGACAGGAAGCAAATTACCTCCAAAAAGAATTCCTGAACGTGCTAAAATCGAAGTCATCCCCAAAACCGGGGCCAAAGTAGAGAAGGAGATTGAAGCAGAGTTGAAGCGTGCCGGACTAGATCCGCAAGACTACCGACTAGTGCGGTACAAGGACAAATATGTCGCACAGCGGGACAGCACGTTTGATCCATACTTCAGAGATGGCCAGGGTAAACCGAATTATAAAAGAATGGGAGACGAATTGGCTCCCTATGACAAGAACGGTGATCGAGTCGTTCTTCACCATTCCGACCAGAGAGACCGAGGTCCACTGATTGAGGTAACCACTGCAGAACATAAAGCCATATTGAACCGTCATCCACGATCTGAGATAAATAGGCGGCAGCATGACACCTTCAGGGACAGTTACTGGAAACGGCGAGCTGAACCTTTTTCGTCGCGCTAGAAGTTTCATTTCCTTCAGAAGCAGCCCATCCGCGGCCGCAACAGGGAGAAAATAGTCATGACCTCGAGAAAGAGTATTGTCGAAATGGCGCTGAGTATAAAACTGCCTGACCAGTACGCGCTTTTCCTAGATAAATATGGAGATTACGAAGCGCCTGGTATAGAAGTCTATGGCCTCACCGATGACATAATTGACATGGAAAAAATGCCCTGTGTAATTGGCGCAACAAAGATTCGCCGAAGAGAAGACAAGCTTCCTGTACGATTTCTTGTTATTCATCACACCGGCATTGAAGACGAATTCATCTGCTTGGATACGGAAAACGAAAAGATTTATGCCATGAGTCGAGTATTCGGCAATCGCAAAATTGCCGATTCGTTCGACCAGTGGTTCAATCGAGACATACTGCCGCGAGCAAGGAAGAAAAAGAAAAAATCATAACCAAGGACACGTCTTGGTAGCGACCGGCCTCCGGAAACTGTTGCAAAATTCTTTGTGAGGCTACAATCGTGCCACGATTGGCCCTCACTCTGTCCCTCTCCCGGAGGGAGAGGTAACTCGTACAGCGGCTCCCCAAGCGCCCCTCTCCCTCTGGGAGAGGGGCGGGGGTGAGGGTGTGAAACAAGCGAGGACTGTCTCATCGCGCTACGATTCCGACATAATCAGCAGTTTTGCAACAGTTTCTCCGTGCCGGTCGTTTCTGAAAAACAGGCTGTGGGCCTGTCTCACCAAAGAGGGCGGCCGCCGGTTGACCCTACATCCACGTAGATATGTTACCCGCTGCATCAGGTAAAGGCGTAAACGATACGCTCTCTTCCCTTCCTCTTTTCTAAAGAGGGATGAAGGGGGATTTTTACATTGGTAGCGACCGGCGTCCCTGCCGGTCGATTCTGATTGCCGGCTGTGGGCCGCTTCCAGCCTGGCCGGTAATGACGGGCAAGATGCCCTCCCCACCAAAAACTGGACCCCGGATCGCCGTCCGGGGCAATCGACGGGCACGGAGGCCGGCCGCTACCGAAGCCATAAAGGCGCATGGCGATGCGTCCCCACGTCAGCATTGGGGTTGCCGCCAGCCATATAGGAGTTTTTGGGGAGGGGCTTGGGGAGGGCGTTTTTGCAAAAACGCCCTCCCCAGAGACTTCTTCCTTCCCATTCTCTGCGGTGAACATCATTTGATCGGGAGTTAAAACATGAAAAAAGAATTCTTCAGATGGGCCGTGCTGACTGCATTCTCGATATTTGCTTTGGGGTTCGCCCTTGTTTTGAGCCTTTACGGAGCTGTCATCATAGGTGAAGAGGACCCTTACAGCCTCTTGAGGTATGCGCTGCTCAGGTTCACGGCTATCGCCATTGCAGCCCCGGCCTTGACGGGCTTGATGCTGTTTGTTGATTTTATAACGCCCGGAGATTGGATGAAGGCTATAGGAAATGACTCGAAAGCTTCCGCTTATGTTATGTCTGCTGTCATTCTTGTTATCGGCGCTATGCTTTGCTGGAGCTGAAGCATGGGGTTTAGCTCCGCATTATAAACGCTCCTTCGGGCGCCAACTCAAATTCATCATAGCAAAACATCCGAAATACTTGTGGGGCGGAGCGGACAATCTCGACAAGGGCCTTGACTGCTCGGGATATGTTTATCTTGCAGCCCGCTGGGCCGCGATTCCGGGCGTTACCAGGACCACGTCGCTGAGGATGTCGCTCGGTTTCGGTGGATGGCGAGGGATCGACATTGACTTCAGCGACGCGGACGCCTTGGATCTTCCCTTCTGGACTTTCAAGGCCAAGCGCCCCCGCGGGCATGTGGGCGTATTTCTTCGAGACAAGCACGGGATGCCCGCGGTAACGCACGCGAGCAGTCGTCGAGGCGTGGCGCTGGATCAAATGCAAGGACGCCTGCTGCGCAACCTGACGAAAGTCCGAAGACTAACCATAGGCGACTGAAAGCAATTCACCGCAGTACACGCAGAGAGCGCAGAGAAGGAGGAGAGGACCAGGGACAGAATGCGGGAACCCCTTTTTTGCAAAAAAGCGGTTCCCGCACCCTCCGCCAAAAACTCTTATACGGCTTGCGGCATCTTGTGTCATTGCGAGGAATGAAACGACGTGGCAATCCCCCTCGCGAAGGGGATTGCTTCGCTCCGCTCGCAACGACAAACCTAGGCGCTTCTGTACGGCGCGGACCTGTGTGTCCGCCCGCCTTTGGTAGGGACCGGCCTCCCTACCGGTCGATTCTGCCCTCAGCTACAACGGAACGGCTGCGCAGGTCCTGTAGGATGCGGTGACCTGCGGGAACCGCATCGCTCGCGGTCTTTTCTCGACCGATGCGGTTCGCTGCGCTCACCAGCATCCTACGAGCTGCGGGTCATGCTTTCAGCCTGCCAGCGCTCTGGGTGGATTGTAGGCGTCCGTCTCGCGCGACAGGCCGGCCACCCTCTTCACCCCCCCTTTTCTAAAGGGGGATACAGGGGGATTTTCGTCATTCCTGCGGGAGCAGGAATCCAGGAGCAGGGCGGGTCGTGCCCGCCATCCATTCTTTCTCAAACCATAGGAGCTTAACATGAATCAAACAAAGGCATGGTGGATGTCAAAGACCGTTTGGACCAATCTGATTGCGCTTATCGGTTCCGTGGTCGTGGCGGCCGGGTTCGATCCCGGCCGGTGGGCTGAAATCGCAACGGTCAGTCTGGCGGTGGTTAACCTTGGACTTCGACTGGTCACAAAGGAGGAGATCAGCCTGACGGCGGAAGGAGAATGACTGGAGGAATTTCCGGGGGAACCTTTTCTAGGTAGAAAAGGTTCCCCCGGACCCCTTCCCAAAGACTTCATGACTATGGCGGCTCCCGCTGGTCACCGCATTCTGCGGGTTACGGGGCTGCCATCGGCCTGAAATCATTCATGTGGGGCAGGCTAGAAAGCCTGCCCCACAATGATAGAACTCTCCAAAACATACGAGGTAATAATGGGCTCCAACAAAGCAAAATTCAAAAAACAAGGTTCACAGGCCGCTCATCCAGCGGGTCTTGCTGTTGTAGGGACGTCCCTTGTGGGCGCCCAAGACCGGGCAGACACGAGGCCTGAACCTACAGAGGGAGATGGGGGTGAGCAATCTACCGTGGCGGCCTGGGATAACATCAAACACTTTACCCCTCGAGACTTCACCTGCCGGTGCACAGGCTTGTGCGACCATCCGGTCGTGATTTCGCTCGAGACAGTCGCAAAGCTCGACAAAATCTGTGACGCAATCGGGCTCCCTATCAAAGTTCTGTCAGGAGCGAGATGCGAACGATACAACACCCGAGTCAATGGCAAAGACCGCTCTGCTCACGTCCCGAAGAACGGAGCCAGCCACGCTGCGCATGTAGCGTGCCCGGATTCAAGCTTCCGCTTCGCGTTCCTGGCGGCCGCCCTTCCCGTTTTCAATCGGATCGGCATCGGAAAAGGCTTCATCCACGTGGATGACGACCCGGAACTGCCCGTGAATGTGGTGTGGGTGTGCGGGCCTTAAAGGCCTTGCCGGGAGGAACTTTTTGCAAAAAGTTCCCCCCGGCGCCCTTCTTCAAAAACTCCTATGTGGCTGGCGGAATCATCAAGGCAGATGTACGGCGCTATTGGCGGGTCGCCAGTTCCGTCATTCCCGTGAAAACGGGAATCCAGGACTTTCCCGCGCACGCGGGAAACCATGAGAATCCCCCTGTATCCCCCTTTAGAAAAGGGGGAACAAGAGGGCGCACAGCCGTGCGCCTTTACACGACCTGATTTCTACGCATTCCCTTCTTCTTCTCTCCTTCTCCGTTCGGCCCCCTTAATCGGGCAGGCCCAGCCCGCGATTTCCCAATCGAGGAAAACCTGATGGACATGACCGATGAACAACGGCGTTGGTGGTTTGCGACTCACCCGGAATATAGCTGGAACCGCACAAGAGCAAGACTCTACGGAAGGCGATTCGGAAACTCTGACCTCTCTAATACAGCTCTCGCCAACGAGAGGCTGAGAAAAGAGAACTTCATCAGGAAAATGATGGATGCAGGCTGGAAGCGACCGGAGGCCGAAAAGAAATGGCGCCTGGCTGAAAGCGTCGCTGGCCCTGCCCGAGGCTTGGCTTGGGCCTTGGAGCAGATATCACCATTCGGTCGGGCTGGAAGAACTCTGCCCAGAACACCGTTGTCCTTTGCCGCTCGACGCGGATCAGGTAGACGGCCGCCAAGATTACCTCCAATAGGAGCTCCCGAACGTGCTAAAATTGAAGCAGCTAGAAATCTTGGCATCAAACGGAAAAGGGCCGAAGAACTTGTTGATATCAAAGCTGGCGGTGAGGGAAGCGGGGTGTGGACCAAAAAGGAGCTTGAGGAAATTCGGCAAACCAGCAGATTTCCTCTGGACACGCGATGGCATCACGAACCAACGGTTGCCAACCGACCTGATCTCGCTGCCGATCCTCGAGCAGTATATCCATTACGAGGTGGAACAAAGGGTCACTTGAGGGATGGTCACGAAGGCAATTGGCAAAATCCACGGTATCCTGGCGGTAAGGGGCCTAAGGAAGAATAAGGCGCATAATACCTGTCTTGTAAAGAATTGGAGGGTTCCATATGGGACTTTTGGAAAAGATTTTAACTCGACGGTACGGAAAACCTACCGTATCCATTATGGACGGTTTCATTGCGCTTTGCTGGAATCCGGATGACTGTGACTACGACACCGTTTTATATATGGGTATGAAGTGGACCGGAAAGCTGGGGAAACGTTTTGCCTCATTTGAGCCGATTTACGGAGACGCTATAGGCGGGTACTTACTGAAAAATGATCTCAGAGTCGCTGTGCTTCCCGATCATGAGATATATGGCATCTGGAACATACGTGATCTCCGGAGACAACCTGAAGTGAAACGTGCGTTTGCAATAGATCCTGCCATCGAGTTCTTCATGGAGGACTCTAACGTCTGGTTTTATGGAATGAAAAAAGGAGATCTTTACGTTTTTGACGCTGAATTTGATGAGCTGGACTCATTAGGTCCTATCGAGCCCGCAATACACAAAAAGATGGACGAGATTGAGACTTCTCGGCGAGAGGCCCTGGGATATTAATGGCGTTCTGTGTCGGATGGAAAGAGCAGACTATGCCTTCAAGAGCTCGCGGTCTTTTCTCGATCGATGCGGTTCGCTCCGCTTACCAGCATCCTACGAGCGCTAAAGGGGGATATCGGGGGATTTTCAGCCTTGTAGAATGGCGCCCACATCGTATCCGCAGTGGAAGCAACGAGCTATATACCTATTAATTAAGAGTTTGTTGGGAGGGGCTGGGGCTGTCATTGCGAGCAGAGCGAAGCAATCTCCTGCGCGACGGAGATTGCCATCCCGCGAAACGCGGGACTACGCTCCTCGCAATGACAGATCAAAAACACTTTCCCCAGGTACTCTTGTTTTTCTCAGCGATCTCCGCGGTCTCTGCGGTGAGACATTTCATTAGGAGGCCATCGTGTCAGATTGTTCAGGTAGGGTAGGAAAAATCATGGATTCGGTCCGGGACCTCTTCAACGAATCGAGCGAGGCATTCCTTTCGGACGAGTTCATTCTACGATCCATCAATCGCTGTCTACAAGACATTGCGCAGGAGGACTATTGGCGCTCAGAGACCTGGGTCCCGGCGGTCGCGGGCGTCAACCAAATAAACCTGATCGAGGCGCTTCCCGATTACCAGTCCCTGCATCAGGCTCGCTTTAGCGGTCGTAACAGCCCGATGGTTTCACTGGGGAGTTACAAGGAATATGACGAATTGCGAACCGCAAACAACAGCCCCGGGGTCCCTGAATACTACGTGGTTCAGAATAATACGCTGTTCGTGTGGCCGTCTCCGGCGGAGGATTTGCCGGCCGGGTTCTGTCTATATCATTCGTATTTACCGCCTGATTTAACCTGTTCCCCCGAGAATCCCGATCCTCCCATTCCAAGAGCGCATGACATGATCTTTATCTGCTTCGTGCTGCAACAGGCGTTCCTGCGAGACAGACACGCTCCGGGAGCCGACTCGAAATTCCAAGAATATTCCGCTCTGTATGAACGCGAAAAACAACGACTACTCGCCGAAGGCGAACCCCCGGAACTGGCGGTAAGGCCAGGGCGATAGGGGCGAGAGAGCGGGAGAAGAGAATTCCGGGGAGGACGTTTTTGCAAAAACGCCCTCCCCAGAGACTTGTATCATCTCTCCTCCCTTCCTCCTTCCCTGCTTCCCCCTCACAGAAAGGTCCACACCAAAATGTCAGCTAAAGAAGCCTATCATACGGTCAGCCTGTTCGACTGGACCGGCGGGATCTGCGACCGTCGCCATAACCCCCTGGCGTTCCCTCAAAATGCCCTCATGGCCGGGGAAAACATCGACCTGATCGACCACGGCCTTAAGACAAGGCCTGGTTCCTCCATAGTCAGCGCGGGGAGCCTTCCCGCAGGAGAAATAGTTACACTTCAACAGGTCCGCTTCCCAACGAACCAGGTTTCATATCTCGTGGCTCAGGTGAAGCAGGCCGCATCTAATAATCCGCGGACATGGGAAGCTTCCACCGGCGAGGAAGGCGACAATATATCCACTCGAGGGGCGTGGGACAGTTTCCGCGGCGTCCTGTGGAAATATGGAGGAGGATACGACCTCCAATACTATTCATGGGACGCTGACGCATGGACCAGGCTTTCTACTACAGGCGGACCGGACCTGAGCATAATACAATACGGGATGATCTACGATCCGGTCGGGGATCGGCTGCTATTGTTCGGTGGCAAGATCGGGGCCGTTTATCAGGACTCTTTTTGGGAATATGACATCGACGCAGGCGCATGGACGCTTTTATCGACTACAGGGGCGCCTCCATCCGCGCGCGGCTATCTGGGATGCGTCTACAACAGCGCTGACCGGACAATGGTGGTTTTCGGAGGGCGAGCGTCATGGTACTTCCAGGTTGATCCTTATTACGAACTGAATCTAAGCGCTTTAGTCTGGTCTGATATATCCGGCGCAAATCCACCGGTTGACCTTGGCGGAACGAGGCCGGGCTGCATTTACATGGCGGATCGGAATGCTGTCTTCATAGCCGGCGGGAGCTATTTGGAAACGTGCGCCAAGGAATGCGCTATTTTGGATTTGACAACTCAGGCCTGGACTGTCTTCTCTTGCCCTGACTATATGGTCGACCTAGTAGATTATTTCTGTAGCGGCGGAAGCCCTGTTTATTGTGAAGGCGGTAATCAGGTCTATTTTTTCTATCACAATCATGTGTTCTCGTATGACCTCGATAGCGCCACATGGACACAGTTGGACGATGACGCGGATTTTGCATACGGTCCCATTCACATTACGGACGGTGGCGATCTGATCCTCGATGAAGGTGGGACCGTATTGCGAATCCCGATTTTTTGTCCCGGTGGATGGAGCGGCGCCCCTGCTTATAATCGTCTTTACGCTTCCCCCGATGATCTCCCTGCATCCAATACGATCTTTCAATTGATCGCTCCATTATCCGACGATGCGGAACCGATCTCGGTTGCAGTGCTGAACGATCGCGCTGTGATCGCTCAGATCAAGGACCCGCCACTAGTCTGGGGAGGCTGCATGGCGGATGACGGCTCGGATTGGATGTATCCGAAAGCGGTCCTGGTGTCGCAGGACGGCAAGAATTTCTATGATGTGAGCAGCTACGTCCTTGACACCGACACGGATGCGTCCGCGGATATCGGCGGCATAAGAAGCTTTGGGTTTGTAGCGGTGTGCTGCGACACGCCGAAAGTCCAAGGATTCTACTTTGAAATGGGGAGCCCAAATCGGGGCCGGCAAGAGATTTCTCAGTACCAGGGAGTCGTGGGTTATACGGATGTAAGCCAGGCCGCGCGTCAGAATTTGAAGGGGTTGATTGAATATTGGCGCCTGGACTCGCCACCTGAGCGGATCAGCCTCAACGCTTCCGCTGTGGTGAATAAAGGCGGCTCCCCGAACGAGGTGGGTCTACCCGCGACGGCTCATGGCTTTGTCGCGGGTCAAAAGGTTCGGATCACCGGCTCCATCAACTATGACGGCATATACGCGGTTGAGCCGGCGACTTCTGGGGACGAAATAGTGATCCGGCACGCTTATACGGCCGAGATTCTCACCTCTGCCGCGGCCGCGCAGCACTATGCGGAAGGCGATTTGAACGCTGCTGTGGTTGTCAATAAGGGAGGCGCCCCGAATAAGGTAGGTCTGCCCGCGACCGACCACGGCTTTACAGCGAGTCAAAAGGTCAAAGTCTCCGGGACTGTCAATTATGAAGGTATTTATACGGTGGATTCTTCCACCACCGTGAATGAAATAGTCATCGAACACGCGTACACTGCCGAAGCGCTGACTTCTACCGCCAGAGCGCAATATCACTGGGACGCCAAGGGCCATTTTGAAGGGGCTGAGGTCGATCTTGACGACGCGGCGGTTGTGAATAAGGGAGGCGCTCCCAACAAGGTAGGCTTGCCCGCCACAGGACACGGATTTGCTCAAGGCTGCAAGGTCCGTATATACGGTACAGCCAATTACGACGGCTCATATACGGTCGATGCCGCCTCAACCCAGAACGAAATAGTAATCGAGCGCTCTTACACGGCCGAGACGCTGACCTCGACCGCCAAGGCCCGGAGACGGCTCACTCTCGGCCAGGGAAATTCGTGCCCTGATGTGGAAAAGGGATTGTTTGTTTCAATCGGGGAGAGCGATCACACGATCGTCAACATAGTCTCGACGGGAGAGCCAGAGGAGGCCGTTGAGCTGGACAGCCCTCACGTCTCCGCGGCTGTGACCGGTGTTTATGGAATCAATGTCCAGGATGGCTCGCTGTGCGTCAATCATGCTACCGGCGGGCTTAGCGCCATATGGTCAAAAACGCCCATCGGCGGCTCGAGTTATCCCAAGACCTCTGTGCGACAAATCATCGCCGGTTCGGAAATCCCGGCCAGCGGCCGAGACATAATCAGATTGACTATCAAGTCCGGCTCGTCATCGCAGAGCGGCTGTCTCAATCTTTCGTATTGCTCGATTGTCGAGCGGGACGGGACGACGGCCGATGGGGTCGCCTACCCCACGCAGATCACATTCAATCACGGTCAACCTGGTTTCCGGATCGATCCCAACGCTGAAATCACCAGCGACGAGATTGCGTTTACCGTTGACGAGGCCAAGGACTATCTCATTACGATGGATCTGGCCTATGTTGATGTGACCATCCCGGCCCACTATCCGCCCTTTAGCATTGGAAGCCAGCAACTTATACCCGCTCAGCAGATTAAGGTTTCAGGCCTCGCAAGCTCCAACGGGGCCGGGTTCTATTACAAGGCATGGGACCTGGCCGATGGGACCGCGGCGTACAATCGACGGAATGTTGATGGTTTCACCCTGATAACCGGGCGGTGTCTAGCGGCCGTTCGGCTCGAATCAAAGGTTCTCTACTACTTGCCCACTGCGCTTTTCGTCAGCCACACCACCGACTCGAATAACTTCGACATCTCCATTGCCGAAGATTTCGCAGGAGTGACCGTAACCGAAAATCGCCCCGGCAATTCCAAAATTTACCATGCCGTGAGCATGGACAATCGACAAACATTCAAGGTTTTCCTGTCGGGCCAGTGGCGTGACATTGTTCGGAACAACGGATCTAACTGGCAATACAGGGACCCCGCGGGCTCGTGGCAAAACGCATCGGGCAATACTCTACTGCAAGCGCTTCGACAGGCTTTCGGCGTCGCCAACAATCAGATGACCAAAGGCCAGTTGGAGGCCATCACATCCGCTCAATGGAAACAAACCGGCGGCCTCACGATTCATTTGACCGGGACCCTGGATTTTGCCCAGGCCATGCGGGCCGACGGCCAGGATTATCCCTCGGTAACCGGGTATACGGTCACTTACACCGACATGGGCACAACGCTCGTGGAAGGATGGAAGTCCGGGGGATGGACCACCGGGGCAGGATGGACCGACAACACTGTGGAAGACTTGGTTCCGCTCGCCGTGAGCGGGTCCGTGATCTACAACGGCGCAGAGCCATTCGAGGCTGATTATCACGTCCTTAACGAGACGCCCGGTTATTGGTTCAGGTTCAAAACCAACGGCACTTCGGAAGGGACCGCGATCACACGGCTGCTGTACAAGGCCCCATGTCAGCCGCTCGCCAATATCGGCGACGGGCGCCCGGATACTCCGCTGGGATTCATCTATCACGATGTCTCAGCCAACTTGATCCGAGACTACACCGTCGAGGTATCCGACAATGCGCTGACGGAGTTATCTAAAGCCGACGTCCCGATGGATGTTGACGATTATTTGTATGTCGCTTACTTGACCCGGTTCAATGAGATCGAGATAACCCCGTACGAAAAAAATAATACCGCCGCAGCGACGCTGTCGGCCAAATACTGGACCGGAGAAGCATGGGCGCCTCTTGCCATTGTTGACGGGACTTCCGCGAACGGCAGGACATTCGCCCAAAAGGGCAAAGTCTCCTGGACTATCCCGAGGAACCCGGCGTGGAAGATGCGCATTCCTTTTGACGCCAATTTCCCGCTGGGGCACTGGATGCGTTTCAAAGTAAGCGCAAATCTCTCGACCACAGCCGCCATCTCTGAAGTTCGTGTATATGGGGTCCCTGACCCTCTGACAAAGCACAAATTCGCGGTAACGGTCCAAGACAGGGTCGCTTTGCTTAGCAGACCTGATGCGCCGGATCAGGCTGACATTTCACGACCTCTGGAAGAATACGGCTTTACCGGCCCGGATAGCGCATCCTATCGCATTGGCGGGATGGACGCTATCCAGTGCGCTGTGGCGGCATGGAATGGGCTGTTTGTGGGCAAGACCGAAACCTGGCATCAGCTTGTGGGGAACGATCCCACGACTTTTCGATTCGATGGAGTGGAAGCCGCCCGCCACATTCCCGTCAATTCACGAGTAATTGTCAAAGCGCCTATGGGTGGGATTGACGCAGGCAGCCTTTACGGGCTGTTCTATATCAACAGATTCGGCGCTTTTGTTTCCACCGGCCTGCACACGGATTCGACATGGAATACCGGCCGGAGCGCCATGCTTTCCGACTCTGTAAGCTGGTGGGACGAAACCGCGGCCGCTCATCTCGATCTTGCCAACCTGCACAATGCGTGTGGGGAATATTGGCCGGTAAAAAACTGGATCGTATGGGCGGTGCCCATGTCGCTCGACGGAAACCCCCAGGGCGCCAATAATCGTCTGATCGTCTTCGATCTGTCGCTCCGGGCCTGGCTGCCGCCTTTCACCATCAGCGTCGCGTCCTTGAGCTGCGTGCATCATCGTTCAGTCGAAGCGCCGGGCAAACTGGGCGACGTCGGCCTGTACGCTGGCGATTACAACGGCCGGATACTGAGGCTCTTCGGACCGTCCGACACCGCCGATTTGGGCCAGCCCATTCCTGCTTGGGTTGAGACCGGTTGGCTGAGCATGGGTTCGCCCCAGTGGACGAAATTGATCCGCCGACTACAGGTGTACGGGCAGACTTCCGCAGGCCGGGATTTGATCCTAAAAATTTGGAAGGATGGAAATTCCGATCCGAAGGCGCCTGACAAGACAATTCTTCTGAACCAACTGAACAGCCTCCAAAGCCGGTTTTTCGGCCAGGAAGAAGAAAGCGTCAACATCCAAGGACGTTTCTTCAAATTCCGCATCGAATGCACGGACCTCACGCACATCTACGGCCTACAAATCGGCGTCTCCCTGATCCGCGAATGGGGCGCTCTTTGAGAAAAGGCATGTCGGGGGGAAACTTTTTGCAAAAAGTTTCCCCCCGACACCCCCCTTCAAAAACTCCTAAATAGCTAGCGGCAACATCGGCGCGGCCGAAGGTCCCACGGAACGCGGGATAGGGGCGACCGACGGTCGCCCTTTTCTTCCCCCTTTTCTAAAGGGGGATACAGGGGGATTTTTTGCATCGGTAGCCACCGGCGTCCCCCGGATCGCAGTCCGGGGCAGGCTCTGCCGGTCGATTGCCCAAATCGCACCGGCACGGAGGCCGGCGCCTACCATTTGGAAGAGGGCGACCGCCGGTCGCCCCTACAGCCTCGTTCGAAGCGGGTCACTCCGCATTCTCTCGTCTTTCCTTCTTCCTACCTATTCTCCTGCCTGCCGCTCTCGGGGCAAGCCTGTCCCGCAATTCTTCAATCGAGGACAACCCCATGGAAATGTCTGACGAACAACGACGTTGGTGGTTCGCAACTCACCCGGAGTTCAGTTGGAGCCGAGCAGGATCAAGGCTCCTGAGAAGGAGGCCCGGAGGGCCCGAGTTTCCGGAAAATTCCAATACCGCTCTCGCCAACGAAAGGCTGAGGCAAGCGCTTGGCTATCCGACCGCTGGCCCAAACCCATATGACAAATATGCGCAAAGCAGAGCTGAACGGGAATTGTACCGACAGGCATTTGAAGAACCCGAGCCTGGGCTCGAATCGGACCCTCACACAGCACTCGACGTGATCCCTTACGGTCGATCGTTGATGACACCGCTGCAAGCTCTCCGAAACGCGCTCTGGAGGATGGCCAGAGGCGCAGCGGTCAGCAATATAAAGAAGGGTGGACGCCGTTGGAAAGTTGGCGATGATCATTTGGCGCCCACACCAAAAGGAGTTGAACCTTCTTGGACAACTCAATATAAACGATATTGGAAAAATAGGGCGGCCGAGAAGGGAAGCGCCGAGAAATGGGGCGCCGAGGGTGTGGACCGCATGAAAAAAGGACAGGCGCCACAAAGACCAAATCCAAAGACGGGGGACCCGGAAAGCTGTGAACTGCACCACACACCAATTCCAAGACGGGGAGGGGGTAAAGAGTTCACAGACCTTTGGCCGGATGAACACGCGGCAGTTGACAAGTACAGGAGGCTCAAAAAGAAATGAAAAAGACATTGGGTGAGCTATTCATGAAGTCTTCCGGACAGCCCATCGAATACAACGGCGTCACAGTCCATTTAGCTGTTTTTCGGCATGTAAGCAAACCGGGGCGGTTCATCGTACGATTCATTAAGGCAAAACCGGAACCGATACAGGCATTGCGGATTGATCTGGATCCGGGAAAGCTAACCATCAGCGAACTCGCGGATGTTGATCCAGGCGATCCGAAAATAATCCTCCGCTTAGATACCTGTCCGGATGTTGCTGAAGTCGTTTATAGACCCTCCCGCAAAGGAGGCAGACTTACATTCTATAACGCCTGGATAAATGAACAAGACCAAATAGACGCCTGGGTAATGCATGCGGGAATGATTGTTGAAGAGACCGAAAAGAAGATCCTCTTAGGTTGCAGCGATGGAATCGGCGAGCCCTCCTTCGATGATTTGATCGTAGAGATCGAATTCTTGGACGATTAGCCTCGTGTGATGCGAGGCGGAACATCATGCCTTCAACGGCGGAAATTTAGAACCAGCGCCTGGAATCAAATTCCTAATCCCTACCAAAGATAGGCTTAACGCTGTTGTTCCTACCCCCCTGAACTCCATGGACTTGCAATCAGATCCATAAAGCGGCTACTCTAAGGATTAAGGAGCTTTCGAATGAAACCTCCAAAACCAAAAGTAAATGCCAGAGAGGTGATAATTGATATCCGCGCCGGCCTCACCGATGGAGAGCTCATGTCCAAGTATGGGTTTTCGGCCCGAGGGCTCACCAGTCTGTTCAAGAAGCTAGTTGCGGCCAACCTTGTGACTACGGAGGAACTGGAAGAGCGAAGAGCCGACGGCGAATCCACTGTGGACATCGAAATACCGGGCCGGCGCCTTTTCCACTCTCAGCAGTTGACAATCTATTCGTACCGTTGGCGCTTTCGTACCAACGCATGGATTATTTCGTCGCCGGCCCTTTCCGAGACCTCTCTCTTCTTCGGGAGTTGGGACGGCCGACTCTACAGCCTCGATCGTAAGACAGGGACACAACTCTGGAGCTTTCCAGCGGGAGACGTGATTCGCTCTTGTCCCGAGCTGGCAAATGGGCTGGTCTATTTCGGAAGCTGGGACAGCCATATTTACGCGATTCGCGCGGAAACCGGTAACGCTGTGTGGCGGTTCAAGACCAGAGGCCCTATATGGTCTTCACCCCGCTTGGCTGGAGAAAACATCTACATTACGAGTTCAGACGGCTGTCTGTACGCTCTGGACAGCCTCAACGGTCAACAGAGGTGGCAGTTCAAACTAAAGGGCTCCGCTCTACACTGGGCCGAGTGCTCTCCTGCCGCAGATTCGGGAATAGTCTTTGTGGGGAGTCCGAGAGGAATATTGTACGCTCTGGACGGTGGTTCCGGTAAGCCTCTCTGGGAATGCGAGGCAGGGGAAGCTATTGATTCTTCTCCACAGATCGCGACAGGGATCGTCTACTTCGGGAGCGGAGATGCGACACTCCAAGCCGTGGAGGCCGCCACCGGTCGCCAAAGATGGCGGCGGAGCACAGATAAGGCGGTCTACTCGTCGCTCGGATTAACGAGTGATTTGCTCTTATTTTCCGGGTTGGAGGGCCGTCTCTGCGCTCTCGACAAAGAGACCGGTGAAGATAAGTGGCGATACGGCGCCAACGGTGGTGTATTTACCGCTCCCGTGGAATCCGACGGAGTGATCTACGTTGGAAACACTGACCATAACCTGTACGCGTTGGATGCGCTGACCGGGAAGGAGCTTTGGACCTTTGCAACCGAAGGGGCAATTCTCGCGGCTCCACGTGTTCGTCAGGGGGCCGCGTATTTCGGCAGTAATGATGGACACATGTACGCTCTTAACGTGGGTTTCAAGCAATAAAACCTCCCCCGAAACCCGCTCAAAAACTCCTAACTTAGTGGCGGAACCGCCAACGCAGGCGCAGGGCAATATGCGCTCGTCGCTTCGGTAGCGACCGGTGTCCGGGGCAGGGTTTGGTCGCTATCCTATCCGCGCCCCCATATTATAACAGGGTACCTCACAACCTTCTCTGCGTCCTCCGCGGTTAATTCTTCTCTTTTCATTGTGGGGCAGGCTTTCCAGCCTGCCATTATAAACATTTCAAAAGAGGCAGGCTGGAAAGCCCGCCCCACACCAGTTATTCCACGCTGATATCTTGACACGGAAAGGAGACATCATGGCCGGATTTACAGCGAAAGCAAAAAGCAATCCCAACAAAGGTTTCGATTACAGGTCAGCATTCGGGACGAATCCATATTCCGACGTCTCAATGAAGATATGGGATTTGGTGAACCGCATGACCGGTCGGACCCGACCGTCCGGAGACTCTTACGGTTTCCGGACGATCCAGCCGGCTCGTCCCGGAGACCCTGAAGTGCGAGACTATATGGCGAATGTATTGGCAGGCCAGCGCAACACATTGGACGACTACGTGAGACGGGCAGCCGGCGCGGGAATCAAACGCGGAGGAATGAACGTCGTGGGCGGGCCGCCATTGGAATCATCTTTGAGCCATCAGGCATTGTCAACTCTTGCCCGCGGCTATTCAGATCGGTTCCGTGACGCTATGGATTACAACAAATATGCCAAGGACACACAGTACAAACAGCACAGTGACAGGATGCGCAATTTGCAGGACCTGCTGGGGCTCCAGCATCAGTACCTCTCCAGCGGCGCCGGCTGGCAAACTCATCTCGGGGACCAGATGCTGACGGATTGGCGATCCGATAGAGATTGGGACCGCACTACTCCGGAGCGGGACTTGGCTGTACAAAATATGCGGCAGGCCGTCGAAATGCAGCGATGGCGAGATCTGATGGAGAAGGAAAAAGGCGTCCTTACGACTCAAGAAAAGAATGAAATGGAAACCAAGTGGCGCGAGATTGCGAATAAGGGAAGTATTGCCTGGAACTCGCCTGACGCCTGGTGGGCCGAGCGCCTGGGCGTTCTTATGGGTTATCTGAGCCCCTGGAAAAGGAGCTTATCCGCAAAAATGGGCAAATGAGGAGGAGGAGGAGGAGGAGGAGAGAGCAAGAGTATCTGGGGAGGACGTTTTTGCAAAAACGCCCTCCCCAGGCCCCTCCCCAAAAACTCCTATATGGCTGGCGGAACCACAATCGTTGATGTACGGCGCGGACCTATGTGTCCGCCCAGAGAATGCAGACCCGACTACCTGTTGCATCAAGCCTTTGTAGGGGCCCACGGCTGTGCGCCCTCTTGTTCCCCCTTTTCTAAAGGGGGATACAGGGGGATTTTCTTCATGCCTGCGTAGGGCGGCCCATGACCGCCGAAAAGAATGGCGGGAGCGGCCCGCCCTGCCCGTTTGTGGGGCAGGCTTTCCAGCCTGCCATTGCTCCGGGCAGAGCCCGGAGGACACGCATTCCCAGGCTGGAGCCTGGGAACGCGGAAAAAAATGTAGGAAATCCAACGATCCCGATCCTGCCAATGGTAACGATAAATCTGTTAAACAATTGGTTCTTCTGAATCCTTCTTCTTAGAACTCCTGGCTTCATGCATTGGAACATATTGCTATGATGGTTGCTGTGCCCGGTCAGAATTCGCGGTCACAAAAGTAGCGGGCGCATGGTTCTGCATCTCGCGGGACACCCTTTTCCCTCCCCCTTGCGTAAGGGGGGATACCGGAGGATTTTTGTCATTCCTCCGTAGGGCGGCCCATGACCGCCGGTTGGTAGGACCGGCATCATGCCGGTCAGATAACCCCAATTGCGCCATGTCCTGAGACCGGCAAGATGCCGGTCCTACTGGATTACCGGCTTTCGCATTACTTTCCATTTTTGAGTTGACAACTTTGGTTAATTATGGTCCGATTGGGGGACGCGAAGAACATATGTTCTCTGCATGGCGGGACAGAGACTTCCGGTTGTAGGGGCGCAATTCATTGCGCCCCAGGGCGTGATAAATCACGCCCCTACAGGCGGCGTTTGGCCAGGTCATCAAAACCATGTCGGGCACGGCCCGACCTACCCCTGACCTCGGTGGGACCGGCATCGCGCCGGTCATTCGTCATTCCTGCGAAGGCAGGAATCCAGTTTGTATTGGTGGGACGAGCTTCCAGCCTGTCTATTCATGACGGGTAAGATGCCCGTCCCACGAAGATCCATTAATCAATCCGGTTAACAATCAACCCACCCCATCCGCAGGAGGTATCTCATGGCGCACGTAGACAATCGCAGACTCATCTCCCACTGCTTCGATAAGCTCCACGACCAATTGTCCGCTCTAAGATCGCACGTCGAATCGCTCCGCGATCCTGATGCGACAAAGCTGCTCGAAGATATGGAATTCGGGCTGTTCGCGCCCATGCGCAAACTGAGGATTCACCTCAATGTCCCGTATGACTGGCACGAAGAACAACCGACCGCAAAAGAGGTGACGCCATGATGTGCGCTCAATCCGAGGCAGGGAGAGCCGTGCGCCCCGATAATTTGTGCGTTCAATCCCAGGTGGAGCAATGGAAGCGCCAAAATTCCAGCAGACTTATCAGTTGCCGCTGGGGTCTGAGGATCACCAAAGAGGCGTGTCACGCATATCAGACTCGCAGCGCTCGATACGTGCTCCATTTCAATGGAGATCGTAACCCTTCCCCTCGGGTTAACGCAGATTACCTCTGCTGCCTGTTACCCGAACCGTGCCCTCACCTGCTGCCGGATACCGATGCCGATGTCCTCGAGGAAAACCGGCCCAGCGACGACGACAGCGGCCATCCAAGCCGACTTATATCCCAAACCAAAGCCAGAACATTGGACCGCCTGGTCAATCCCAACCGTATGCTCAATGAACCCGACCGCCACCGCTCCCTCGTGAAGGGGTAGGAAGGAAAGGGAGGAGGGGAGAGGAGAAGAGTCCAGGGGGAAACCGTTTTGCAAAACGGTTTCCCCCTGGACTCTTCTCCTCTCCCCTCCTCCCTTTCCTTCCTACCCCTTCACGAGGGAGCGGTGGCGGTCGGGTTCATTGAGCATACGGTTGGGATTGACCAGGCGGTCCAATGTTCTGGCTTTGGTTTGGGATATAAGTCGGCTTGGATGGCCGCTGTCGTCGTCGCTGGGCCGGTTTTCCTCGAGGACATCGGCATCGGTATCCGGCAGCAGGTGAGGGCACGGTTCGGGTAACAGGCAGCAGAGGTAATCTGCGTTAACCCGAGGGGAAGGGTTACGATCTCCATTGAAATGGAGCACGTATCGAGCGCTGCGAGTCTGATATGCGTGACACGCCTCTTTGGTGATCCTCAGACCCCAGCGGCAACTGATAAGTCTGCTGGAATTTTGGCGCTTCCATTGCTCCACCTGGGATTGAACGCACAAATTATCGGGGCGCACGGCTCTCCCTGCCTCGGATTGAGCGCACATCATGGCGTCACCTCTTTTGCGGTCGGTTGTTCTTCGTGCCAGTCATACGGGACATTGAGGTGAATCCTCAGTTTGCGCATGGGCGCGAACAGCCCGAATTCCATATCTTCGAGCAGCTTTGTCGCATCAGGATCGCGGAGCGATTCGACGTGCGATCTTAGAGCGGACAATTGGTCGTGGAGCTTATCGAAGCAGTGGGAGATGAGTCTGCGATTGTCTACGTGCGCCATGAGATACCTCCTGCGGATGGGGTGGGTTGATTGTTAACCGGATTGATTAATGGATCTTCGTGGGACGGGCATCTTACCCGTCATGAATAGACAGGCTGGAAGCTCGTCCCACCAATACAAACTGGATTCCTGCCTTCGCAGGAATGACGAATGACCGGCGCGATGCCGGTCCCACCGAGGTCAGGGGTAGGTCGGGCCGTGCCCGACATGGTTTTGATGACCTGGCCAAACGCCGCCTGTAGGGGCGTGATTTATCACGCCCTGGGGCGCAATGAATTGCGCCCCTACAACCGGAAGTCTCTGTCCCGCCATGCAGAGAACATATGTTCTTCGCGTCCCCCAATCGGACCATAATTAACCAAAGTTGTCAACTCAAAAATGGAAAGTAATGCGAAAGCCGGTAATCCAGTAGGACCGGCATCTTGCCGGTCTCAGGACATGGCGCAATTGGGGTTATCTGACCGGCATGATGCCGGTCCTACCAACCGGCGGTCATGGGCCGCCCTACGGAGGAATGACAAAAATCCTCCGGTATCCCCCCTTACGCAAGGGGGAGGGAAAAGGGTGTCCCGCGAGATGCAGAACCATGCGCCCGCTACTTTTGTGACCGCGAATTCTGACCGGGCACAGCAACCATCATAGCAATATGTTCCAATGCATGAAGCCAGGAGTTCTAAGAAGAAGGATTCAGAAGAACCAATTGTTTAACAGATTTATCGTTACCATTGGCAGGATCGGGATCGTTGGATTTCCTACATTTTTTTCCGCGTTCCCAGGCTCCAGCCTGGGAATGCGTGTCCTCCGGGCTCTGCCCGGAGCAATGGCAGGCTGGAAAGCCTGCCCCACAAACGGGCAGGGCGGGCCGCTCCCGCCATTCTTTTCGGCGGTCATGGGCCGCCCTACGCAGGCATGAAGAAAATCCCCCTGTATCCCCCTTTAGAAAAGGGGGAACAAGAGGGCGCACAGCCGTGGGCCCCTACAAAGGCTTGATGCAACAGGTAGTCGGGTCTGCATTCTCTGGGCGGACACATAGGTCCGCGCCGTACATCAACGATTGTGGTTCCGCCAGCCATATAGGAGTTTTTGGGGAGGGGCCTGGGGAGGGCGTTTTTGCAAAAACGTCCTCCCCAGATACTCTTGCTCTCTCCTCCTCCTCCTCCTCCTCCTCATTTGCCCATTTTTGCGGATAAGCTCCTTTTCCAGGGGCTCAGATAACCCATAAGAACGCCCAGGCGCTCGGCCCACCAGGCGTCAGGCGAGTTCCAGGCAATACTTCCCTTATTCGCAATCTCGCGCCACTTGGTTTCCATTTCATTCTTTTCTTGAGTCGTAAGGACGCCTTTTTCCTTCTCCATCAGATCTCGCCATCGCTGCATTTCGACGGCCTGCCGCATATTTTGTACAGCCAAGTCCCGCTCCGGAGTAGTGCGGTCCCAATCTCTATCGGATCGCCAATCCGTCAGCATCTGGTCCCCGAGATGAGTTTGCCAGCCGGCGCCGCTGGAGAGGTACTGATGCTGGAGCCCCAGCAGGTCCTGCAAATTGCGCATCCTGTCACTGTGCTGTTTGTACTGTGTGTCCTTGGCATATTTGTTGTAATCCATAGCGTCACGGAACCGATCTGAATAGCCGCGGGCAAGAGTTGACAATGCCTGATGGCTCAAAGATGATTCCAATGGCGGCCCGCCCACGACGTTCATTCCTCCGCGTTTGATTCCCGCGCCGGCTGCCCGTCTCACGTAGTCGTCCAATGTGTTGCGCTGGCCTGCCAATACATTCGCCATATAGTCTCGCACTTCAGGGTCTCCGGGACGAGCCGGCTGGATCGTCCGGAAACCGTAAGAGTCTCCGGACGGTCGGGTCCGACCGGTCATGCGGTTCACCAAATCCCATATCTTCATTGAGACGTCGGAATATGGATTCGTCCCGAATGCTGACCTGTAATCGAAACCTTTGTTGGGATTGCTTTTTGCTTTCGCTGTAAATCCGGCCATGATGTCTCCTTTCCGTGTCAAGATATCAGCGTGGAATAACTGGTGTGGGGCGGGCTTTCCAGCCTGCCTCTTTTGAAATGTTTATAATGGCAGGCTGGAAAGCCTGCCCCACAATGAAAAGAGAAGAATTAACCGCGGAGGACGCAGAGAAGGTTGTGAGGTACCCTGTTATAATATGGGGGCGCGGATAGGATAGCGACCAAACCCTGCCCCGGACACCGGTCGCTACCGAAGCGACGAGCGCATATTGCCCTGCGCCTGCGTTGGCGGTTCCGCCACTAAGTTAGGAGTTTTTGAGCGGGTTTCGGGGGAGGTTTTATTGCTTGAAACCCACGTTAAGAGCGTACATGTGTCCATCATTACTGCCGAAATACGCGGCCCCCTGACGAACACGTGGAGCCGCGAGAATTGCCCCTTCGGTTGCAAAGGTCCAAAGCTCCTTCCCGGTCAGCGCATCCAACGCGTACAGGTTATGGTCAGTGTTTCCAACGTAGATCACTCCGTCGGATTCCACGGGAGCGGTAAATACACCACCGTTGGCGCCGTATCGCCACTTATCTTCACCGGTCTCTTTGTCGAGAGCGCAGAGACGGCCCTCCAACCCGGAAAATAAGAGCAAATCACTCGTTAATCCGAGCGACGAGTAGACCGCCTTATCTGTGCTCCGCCGCCATCTTTGGCGACCGGTGGCGGCCTCCACGGCTTGGAGTGTCGCATCTCCGCTCCCGAAGTAGACGATCCCTGTCGCGATCTGTGGAGAAGAATCAATAGCTTCCCCTGCCTCGCATTCCCAGAGAGGCTTACCGGAACCACCGTCCAGAGCGTACAATATTCCTCTCGGACTCCCCACAAAGACTATTCCCGAATCTGCGGCAGGAGAGCACTCGGCCCAGTGTAGAGCGGAGCCCTTTAGTTTGAACTGCCACCTCTGTTGACCGTTGAGGCTGTCCAGAGCGTACAGACAGCCGTCTGAACTCGTAATGTAGATGTTTTCTCCAGCCAAGCGGGGTGAAGACCATATAGGGCCTCTGGTCTTGAACCGCCACACAGCGTTACCGGTTTCCGCGCGAATCGCGTAAATATGGCTGTCCCAGCTTCCGAAATAGACCAGCCCATTTGCCAGCTCGGGACAAGAGCGAATCACGTCTCCCGCTGGAAAGCTCCAGAGTTGTGTCCCTGTCTTACGATCGAGGCTGTAGAGTCGGCCGTCCCAACTCCCGAAGAAGAGAGAGGTCTCGGAAAGGGCCGGCGACGAAATAATCCATGCGTTGGTACGAAAGCGCCAACGGTACGAATAGATTGTCAACTGCTGAGAGTGGAAAAGGCGCCGGCCCGGTATTTCGATGTCCACAGTGGATTCGCCGTCGGCTCTTCGCTCTTCCAGTTCCTCCGTAGTCACAAGGTTGGCCGCAACTAGCTTCTTGAACAGACTGGTGAGCCCTCGGGCCGAAAACCCATACTTGGACATGAGCTCTCCATCGGTGAGGCCGGCGCGGATATCAATTATCACCTCTCTGGCATTTACTTTTGGTTTTGGAGGTTTCATTCGAAAGCTCCTTAATCCTTAGAGTAGCCGCTTTATGGATCTGATTGCAAGTCCATGGAGTTCAGGGGGGTAGGAACAACAGCGTTAAGCCTATCTTTGGTAGGGATTAGGAATTTGATTCCAGGCGCTGGTTCTAAATTTCCGCCGTTGAAGGCATGATGTTCCGCCTCGCATCACACGAGGCTAATCGTCCAAGAATTCGATCTCTACGATCAAATCATCGAAGGAGGGCTCGCCGATTCCATCGCTGCAACCTAAGAGGATCTTCTTTTCGGTCTCTTCAACAATCATTCCCGCATGCATTACCCAGGCGTCTATTTGGTCTTGTTCATTTATCCAGGCGTTATAGAATGTAAGTCTGCCTCCTTTGCGGGAGGGTCTATAAACGACTTCAGCAACATCCGGACAGGTATCTAAGCGGAGGATTATTTTCGGATCGCCTGGATCAACATCCGCGAGTTCGCTGATGGTTAGCTTTCCCGGATCCAGATCAATCCGCAATGCCTGTATCGGTTCCGGTTTTGCCTTAATGAATCGTACGATGAACCGCCCCGGTTTGCTTACATGCCGAAAAACAGCTAAATGGACTGTGACGCCGTTGTATTCGATGGGCTGTCCGGAAGACTTCATGAATAGCTCACCCAATGTCTTTTTCATTTCTTTTTGAGCCTCCTGTACTTGTCAACTGCCGCGTGTTCATCCGGCCAAAGGTCTGTGAACTCTTTACCCCCTCCCCGTCTTGGAATTGGTGTGTGGTGCAGTTCACAGCTTTCCGGGTCCCCCGTCTTTGGATTTGGTCTTTGTGGCGCCTGTCCTTTTTTCATGCGGTCCACACCCTCGGCGCCCCATTTCTCGGCGCTTCCCTTCTCGGCCGCCCTATTTTTCCAATATCGTTTATATTGAGTTGTCCAAGAAGGTTCAACTCCTTTTGGTGTGGGCGCCAAATGATCATCGCCAACTTTCCAACGGCGTCCACCCTTCTTTATATTGCTGACCGCTGCGCCTCTGGCCATCCTCCAGAGCGCGTTTCGGAGAGCTTGCAGCGGTGTCATCAACGATCGACCGTAAGGGATCACGTCGAGTGCTGTGTGAGGGTCCGATTCGAGCCCAGGCTCGGGTTCTTCAAATGCCTGTCGGTACAATTCCCGTTCAGCTCTGCTTTGCGCATATTTGTCATATGGGTTTGGGCCAGCGGTCGGATAGCCAAGCGCTTGCCTCAGCCTTTCGTTGGCGAGAGCGGTATTGGAATTTTCCGGAAACTCGGGCCCTCCGGGCCTCCTTCTCAGGAGCCTTGATCCTGCTCGGCTCCAACTGAACTCCGGGTGAGTTGCGAACCACCAACGTCGTTGTTCGTCAGACATTTCCATGGGGTTGTCCTCGATTGAAGAATTGCGGGACAGGCTTGCCCCGAGAGCGGCAGGCAGGAGAATAGGTAGGAAGAAGGAAAGACGAGAGAATGCGGAGTGACCCGCTTCGAACGAGGCTGTAGGGGCGACCGGCGGTCGCCCTCTTCCAAATGGTAGGCGCCGGCCTCCGTGCCGGTGCGATTTGGGCAATCGACCGGCAGAGCCTGCCCCGGACTGCGATCCGGGGGACGCCGGTGGCTACCGATGCAAAAAATCCCCCTGTATCCCCCTTTAGAAAAGGGGGAAGAAAAGGGCGACCGTCGGTCGCCCCTATCCCGCGTTCCGTGGGACCTTCGGCCGCGCCGATGTTGCCGCTAGCTATTTAGGAGTTTTTGAAGGGGGGTGTCGGGGGGAAACTTTTTGCAAAAAGTTTCCCCCCGACATGCCTTTTCTCAAAGAGCGCCCCATTCGCGGATCAGGGAGACGCCGATTTGTAGGCCGTAGATGTGCGTGAGGTCCGTGCATTCGATGCGGAATTTGAAGAAACGTCCTTGGATGTTGACGCTTTCTTCTTCCTGGCCGAAAAACCGGCTTTGGAGGCTGTTCAGTTGGTTCAGAAGAATTGTCTTGTCAGGCGCCTTCGGATCGGAATTTCCATCCTTCCAAATTTTTAGGATCAAATCCCGGCCTGCGGAAGTCTGCCCGTACACCTGTAGTCGGCGGATCAATTTCGTCCACTGGGGCGAACCCATGCTCAGCCAACCGGTCTCAACCCAAGCAGGAATGGGCTGGCCCAAATCGGCGGTGTCGGACGGTCCGAAGAGCCTCAGTATCCGGCCGTTGTAATCGCCAGCGTACAGGCCGACGTCGCCCAGTTTGCCCGGCGCTTCGACTGAACGATGATGCACGCAGCTCAAGGACGCGACGCTGATGGTGAAAGGCGGCAGCCAGGCCCGGAGCGACAGATCGAAGACGATCAGACGATTATTGGCGCCCTGGGGGTTTCCGTCGAGCGACATGGGCACCGCCCATACGATCCAGTTTTTTACCGGCCAATATTCCCCACACGCATTGTGCAGGTTGGCAAGATCGAGATGAGCGGCCGCGGTTTCGTCCCACCAGCTTACAGAGTCGGAAAGCATGGCGCTCCGGCCGGTATTCCATGTCGAATCCGTGTGCAGGCCGGTGGAAACAAAAGCGCCGAATCTGTTGATATAGAACAGCCCGTAAAGGCTGCCTGCGTCAATCCCACCCATAGGCGCTTTGACAATTACTCGTGAATTGACGGGAATGTGGCGGGCGGCTTCCACTCCATCGAATCGAAAAGTCGTGGGATCGTTCCCCACAAGCTGATGCCAGGTTTCGGTCTTGCCCACAAACAGCCCATTCCATGCCGCCACAGCGCACTGGATAGCGTCCATCCCGCCAATGCGATAGGATGCGCTATCCGGGCCGGTAAAGCCGTATTCTTCCAGAGGTCGTGAAATGTCAGCCTGATCCGGCGCATCAGGTCTGCTAAGCAAAGCGACCCTGTCTTGGACCGTTACCGCGAATTTGTGCTTTGTCAGAGGGTCAGGGACCCCATATACACGAACTTCAGAGATGGCGGCTGTGGTCGAGAGATTTGCGCTTACTTTGAAACGCATCCAGTGCCCCAGCGGGAAATTGGCGTCAAAAGGAATGCGCATCTTCCACGCCGGGTTCCTCGGGATAGTCCAGGAGACTTTGCCCTTTTGGGCGAATGTCCTGCCGTTCGCGGAAGTCCCGTCAACAATGGCAAGAGGCGCCCATGCTTCTCCGGTCCAGTATTTGGCCGACAGCGTCGCTGCGGCGGTATTATTTTTTTCGTACGGGGTTATCTCGATCTCATTGAACCGGGTCAAGTAAGCGACATACAAATAATCGTCAACATCCATCGGGACGTCGGCTTTAGATAACTCCGTCAGCGCATTGTCGGATACCTCGACGGTGTAGTCTCGGATCAAGTTGGCTGAGACATCGTGATAGATGAATCCCAGCGGAGTATCCGGGCGCCCGTCGCCGATATTGGCGAGCGGCTGACATGGGGCCTTGTACAGCAGCCGTGTGATCGCGGTCCCTTCCGAAGTGCCGTTGGTTTTGAACCTGAACCAATAACCGGGCGTCTCGTTAAGGACGTGATAATCAGCCTCGAATGGCTCTGCGCCGTTGTAGATCACGGACCCGCTCACGGCGAGCGGAACCAAGTCTTCCACAGTGTTGTCGGTCCATCCTGCCCCGGTGGTCCATCCCCCGGACTTCCATCCTTCCACGAGCGTTGTGCCCATGTCGGTGTAAGTGACCGTATACCCGGTTACCGAGGGATAATCCTGGCCGTCGGCCCGCATGGCCTGGGCAAAATCCAGGGTCCCGGTCAAATGAATCGTGAGGCCGCCGGTTTGTTTCCATTGAGCGGATGTGATGGCCTCCAACTGGCCTTTGGTCATCTGATTGTTGGCGACGCCGAAAGCCTGTCGAAGCGCTTGCAGTAGAGTATTGCCCGATGCGTTTTGCCACGAGCCCGCGGGGTCCCTGTATTGCCAGTTAGATCCGTTGTTCCGAACAATGTCACGCCACTGGCCCGACAGGAAAACCTTGAATGTTTGTCGATTGTCCATGCTCACGGCATGGTAAATTTTGGAATTGCCGGGGCGATTTTCGGTTACGGTCACTCCTGCGAAATCTTCGGCAATGGAGATGTCGAAGTTATTCGAGTCGGTGGTGTGGCTGACGAAAAGCGCAGTGGGCAAGTAGTAGAGAACCTTTGATTCGAGCCGAACGGCCGCTAGACACCGCCCGGTTATCAGGGTGAAACCATCAACATTCCGTCGATTGTACGCCGCGGTCCCATCGGCCAGGTCCCATGCCTTGTAATAGAACCCGGCCCCGTTGGAGCTTGCGAGGCCTGAAACCTTAATCTGCTGAGCGGGTATAAGTTGCTGGCTTCCAATGCTAAAGGGCGGATAGTGGGCCGGGATGGTCACATCAACATAGGCCAGATCCATCGTAATGAGATAGTCCTTGGCCTCGTCAACGGTAAACGCAATCTCGTCGCTGGTGATTTCAGCGTTGGGATCGATCCGGAAACCAGGTTGACCGTGATTGAATGTGATCTGCGTGGGGTAGGCGACCCCATCGGCCGTCGTCCCGTCCCGCTCGACAATCGAGCAATACGAAAGATTGAGACAGCCGCTCTGCGATGACGAGCCGGACTTGATAGTCAATCTGATTATGTCTCGGCCGCTGGCCGGGATTTCCGAACCGGCGATGATTTGTCGCACAGAGGTCTTGGGATAACTCGAGCCGCCGATGGGCGTTTTTGACCATATGGCGCTAAGCCCGCCGGTAGCATGATTGACGCACAGCGAGCCATCCTGGACATTGATTCCATAAACACCGGTCACAGCCGCGGAGACGTGAGGGCTGTCCAGCTCAACGGCCTCCTCTGGCTCTCCCGTCGAGACTATGTTGACGATCGTGTGATCGCTCTCCCCGATTGAAACAAACAATCCCTTTTCCACATCAGGGCACGAATTTCCCTGGCCGAGAGTGAGCCGTCTCCGGGCCTTGGCGGTCGAGGTCAGCGTCTCGGCCGTGTAAGAGCGCTCGATTACTATTTCGTTCTGGGTTGAGGCGGCATCGACCGTATATGAGCCGTCGTAATTGGCTGTACCGTATATACGGACCTTGCAGCCTTGAGCAAATCCGTGTCCTGTGGCGGGCAAGCCTACCTTGTTGGGAGCGCCTCCCTTATTCACAACCGCCGCGTCGTCAAGATCGACCTCAGCCCCTTCAAAATGGCCCTTGGCGTCCCAGTGATATTGCGCTCTGGCGGTAGAAGTCAGCGCTTCGGCAGTGTACGCGTGTTCGATGACTATTTCATTCACGGTGGTGGAAGAATCCACCGTATAAATACCTTCATAATTGACAGTCCCGGAGACTTTGACCTTTTGACTCGCTGTAAAGCCGTGGTCGGTCGCGGGCAGACCTACCTTATTCGGGGCGCCTCCCTTATTGACAACCACAGCAGCGTTCAAATCGCCTTCCGCATAGTGCTGCGCGGCCGCGGCAGAGGTGAGAATCTCGGCCGTATAAGCGTGCCGGATCACTATTTCGTCCCCAGAAGTCGCCGGCTCAACCGCGTATATGCCGTCATAGTTGATGGAGCCGGTGATCCGAACCTTTTGACCCGCGACAAAGCCATGAGCCGTCGCGGGTAGACCCACCTCGTTCGGGGAGCCGCCTTTATTCACCACAGCGGAAGCGTTGAGGCTGATCCGCTCAGGTGGCGAGTCCAGGCGCCAATATTCAATCAACCCCTTCAAATTCTGACGCGCGGCCTGGCTTACATCCGTATAACCCACGACTCCCTGGTACTGAGAAATCTCTTGCCGGCCCCGATTTGGGCTCCCCATTTCAAAGTAGAATCCTTGGACTTTCGGCGTGTCGCAGCACACCGCTACAAACCCAAAGCTTCTTATGCCGCCGATATCCGCGGACGCATCCGTGTCGGTGTCAAGGACGTAGCTGCTCACATCATAGAAATTCTTGCCGTCCTGCGACACCAGGACCGCTTTCGGATACATCCAATCCGAGCCGTCATCCGCCATGCAGCCTCCCCAGACTAGTGGCGGGTCCTTGATCTGAGCGATCACAGCGCGATCGTTCAGCACTGCAACCGAGATCGGTTCCGCATCGTCGGATAATGGAGCGATCAATTGAAAGATCGTATTGGATGCAGGGAGATCATCGGGGGAAGCGTAAAGACGATTATAAGCAGGGGCGCCGCTCCATCCACCGGGACAAAAAATCGGGATTCGCAATACGGTCCCACCTTCATCGAGGATCAGATCGCCACCGTCCGTAATGTGAATGGGACCGTATGCAAAATCCGCGTCATCGTCCAACTGTGTCCATGTGGCGCTATCGAGGTCATACGAGAACACATGATTGTGATAGAAAAAATAGACCTGATTACCGCCTTCACAATAAACAGGGCTTCCGCCGCTACAGAAATAATCTACTAGGTCGACCATATAGTCAGGGCAAGAGAAGACAGTCCAGGCCTGAGTTGTCAAATCCAAAATAGCGCATTCCTTGGCGCACGTTTCCAAATAGCTCCCGCCGGCTATGAAGACAGCATTCCGATCCGCCATGTAAATGCAGCCCGGCCTCGTTCCGCCAAGGTCAACCGGTGGATTTGCGCCGGATATATCAGACCAGACTAAAGCGCTTAGATTCAGTTCGTAATAAGGATCAACCTGGAAGTACCATGACGCTCGCCCTCCGAAAACCACCATTGTCCGGTCAGCGCTGTTGTAGACGCATCCCAGATAGCCGCGCGCGGATGGAGGCGCCCCTGTAGTCGATAAAAGCGTCCATGCGCCTGCGTCGATGTCATATTCCCAAAAAGAGTCCTGATAAACGGCCCCGATCTTGCCACCGAACAATAGCAGCCGATCCCCGACCGGATCGTAGATCATCCCGTATTGTATTATGCTCAGGTCCGGTCCGCCTGTAGTAGAAAGCCTGGTCCATGCGTCAGCGTCCCATGAATAGTATTGGAGGTCGTATCCTCCTCCATATTTCCACAGGACGCCGCGGAAACTGTCCCACGCCCCTCGAGTGGATATATTGTCGCCTTCCTCGCCGGTGGAAGCTTCCCATGTCCGCGGATTATTAGATGCGGCCTGCTTCACCTGAGCCACGAGATATGAAACCTGGTTCGTTGGGAAGCGGACCTGTTGAAGTGTAACTATTTCTCCTGCGGGAAGGCTCCCCGCGCTGACTATGGAGGAACCAGGCCTTGTCTTAAGGCCGTGGTCGATCAGGTCGATGTTTTCCCCGGCCATGAGGGCATTTTGAGGGAACGCCAGGGGGTTATGGCGACGGTCGCAGATCCCGCCGGTCCAGTCGAACAGGCTGACCGTATGATAGGCTTCTTTAGCTGACATTTTGGTGTGGACCTTTCTGTGAGGGGGAAGCAGGGAAGGAGGAAGGGAGGAGAGATGATACAAGTCTCTGGGGAGGGCGTTTTTGCAAAAACGTCCTCCCCGGAATTCTCTTCTCCCGCTCTCTCGCCCCTATCGCCCTGGCCTTACCGCCAGTTCCGGGGGTTCGCCTTCGGCGAGTAGTCGTTGTTTTTCGCGTTCATACAGAGCGGAATATTCTTGGAATTTCGAGTCGGCTCCCGGAGCGTGTCTGTCTCGCAGGAACGCCTGTTGCAGCACGAAGCAGATAAAGATCATGTCATGCGCTCTTGGAATGGGAGGATCGGGATTCTCGGGGGAACAGGTTAAATCAGGCGGTAAATACGAATGATATAGACAGAACCCGGCCGGCAAATCCTCCGCCGGAGACGGCCACACGAACAGCGTATTATTCTGAACCACGTAGTATTCAGGGACCCCGGGGCTGTTGTTTGCGGTTCGCAATTCGTCATATTCCTTGTAACTCCCCAGTGAAACCATCGGGCTGTTACGACCGCTAAAGCGAGCCTGATGCAGGGACTGGTAATCGGGAAGCGCCTCGATCAGGTTTATTTGGTTGACGCCCGCGACCGCCGGGACCCAGGTCTCTGAGCGCCAATAGTCCTCCTGCGCAATGTCTTGTAGACAGCGATTGATGGATCGTAGAATGAACTCGTCCGAAAGGAATGCCTCGCTCGATTCGTTGAAGAGGTCCCGGACCGAATCCATGATTTTTCCTACCCTACCTGAACAATCTGACACGATGGCCTCCTAATGAAATGTCTCACCGCAGAGACCGCGGAGATCGCTGAGAAAAACAAGAGTACCTGGGGAAAGTGTTTTTGATCTGTCATTGCGAGGAGCGTAGTCCCGCGTTTCGCGGGATGGCAATCTCCGTCGCGCAGGAGATTGCTTCGCTCTGCTCGCAATGACAGCCCCAGCCCCTCCCAACAAACTCTTAATTAATAGGTATATAGCTCGTTGCTTCCACTGCGGATACGATGTGGGCGCCATTCTACAAGGCTGAAAATCCCCCGATATCCCCCTTTAGCGCTCGTAGGATGCTGGTAAGCGGAGCGAACCGCATCGATCGAGAAAAGACCGCGAGCTCTTGAAGGCATAGTCTGCTCTTTCCATCCGACACAGAACGCCATTAATATCCCAGGGCCTCTCGCCGAGAAGTCTCAATCTCGTCCATCTTTTTGTGTATTGCGGGCTCGATAGGACCTAATGAGTCCAGCTCATCAAATTCAGCGTCAAAAACGTAAAGATCTCCTTTTTTCATTCCATAAAACCAGACGTTAGAGTCCTCCATGAAGAACTCGATGGCAGGATCTATTGCAAACGCACGTTTCACTTCAGGTTGTCTCCGGAGATCACGTATGTTCCAGATGCCATATATCTCATGATCGGGAAGCACAGCGACTCTGAGATCATTTTTCAGTAAGTACCCGCCTATAGCGTCTCCGTAAATCGGCTCAAATGAGGCAAAACGTTTCCCCAGCTTTCCGGTCCACTTCATACCCATATATAAAACGGTGTCGTAGTCACAGTCATCCGGATTCCAGCAAAGCGCAATGAAACCGTCCATAATGGATACGGTAGGTTTTCCGTACCGTCGAGTTAAAATCTTTTCCAAAAGTCCCATATGGAACCCTCCAATTCTTTACAAGACAGGTATTATGCGCCTTATTCTTCCTTAGGCCCCTTACCGCCAGGATACCGTGGATTTTGCCAATTGCCTTCGTGACCATCCCTCAAGTGACCCTTTGTTCCACCTCGTAATGGATATACTGCTCGAGGATCGGCAGCGAGATCAGGTCGGTTGGCAACCGTTGGTTCGTGATGCCATCGCGTGTCCAGAGGAAATCTGCTGGTTTGCCGAATTTCCTCAAGCTCCTTTTTGGTCCACACCCCGCTTCCCTCACCGCCAGCTTTGATATCAACAAGTTCTTCGGCCCTTTTCCGTTTGATGCCAAGATTTCTAGCTGCTTCAATTTTAGCACGTTCGGGAGCTCCTATTGGAGGTAATCTTGGCGGCCGTCTACCTGATCCGCGTCGAGCGGCAAAGGACAACGGTGTTCTGGGCAGAGTTCTTCCAGCCCGACCGAATGGTGATATCTGCTCCAAGGCCCAAGCCAAGCCTCGGGCAGGGCCAGCGACGCTTTCAGCCAGGCGCCATTTCTTTTCGGCCTCCGGTCGCTTCCAGCCTGCATCCATCATTTTCCTGATGAAGTTCTCTTTTCTCAGCCTCTCGTTGGCGAGAGCTGTATTAGAGAGGTCAGAGTTTCCGAATCGCCTTCCGTAGAGTCTTGCTCTTGTGCGGTTCCAGCTATATTCCGGGTGAGTCGCAAACCACCAACGCCGTTGTTCATCGGTCATGTCCATCAGGTTTTCCTCGATTGGGAAATCGCGGGCTGGGCCTGCCCGATTAAGGGGGCCGAACGGAGAAGGAGAGAAGAAGAAGGGAATGCGTAGAAATCAGGTCGTGTAAAGGCGCACGGCTGTGCGCCCTCTTGTTCCCCCTTTTCTAAAGGGGGATACAGGGGGATTCTCATGGTTTCCCGCGTGCGCGGGAAAGTCCTGGATTCCCGTTTTCACGGGAATGACGGAACTGGCGACCCGCCAATAGCGCCGTACATCTGCCTTGATGATTCCGCCAGCCACATAGGAGTTTTTGAAGAAGGGCGCCGGGGGGAACTTTTTGCAAAAAGTTCCTCCCGGCAAGGCCTTTAAGGCCCGCACACCCACACCACATTCACGGGCAGTTCCGGGTCGTCATCCACGTGGATGAAGCCTTTTCCGATGCCGATCCGATTGAAAACGGGAAGGGCGGCCGCCAGGAACGCGAAGCGGAAGCTTGAATCCGGGCACGCTACATGCGCAGCGTGGCTGGCTCCGTTCTTCGGGACGTGAGCAGAGCGGTCTTTGCCATTGACTCGGGTGTTGTATCGTTCGCATCTCGCTCCTGACAGAACTTTGATAGGGAGCCCGATTGCGTCACAGATTTTGTCGAGCTTTGCGACTGTCTCGAGCGAAATCACGACCGGATGGTCGCACAAGCCTGTGCACCGGCAGGTGAAGTCTCGAGGGGTAAAGTGTTTGATGTTATCCCAGGCCGCCACGGTAGATTGCTCACCCCCATCTCCCTCTGTAGGTTCAGGCCTCGTGTCTGCCCGGTCTTGGGCGCCCACAAGGGACGTCCCTACAACAGCAAGACCCGCTGGATGAGCGGCCTGTGAACCTTGTTTTTTGAATTTTGCTTTGTTGGAGCCCATTATTACCTCGTATGTTTTGGAGAGTTCTATCATTGTGGGGCAGGCTTTCTAGCCTGCCCCACATGAATGATTTCAGGCCGATGGCAGCCCCGTAACCCGCAGAATGCGGTGACCAGCGGGAGCCGCCATAGTCATGAAGTCTTTGGGAAGGGGTCCGGGGGAACCTTTTCTACCTAGAAAAGGTTCCCCCGGAAATTCCTCCAGTCATTCTCCTTCCGCCGTCAGGCTGATCTCCTCCTTTGTGACCAGTCGAAGTCCAAGGTTAACCACCGCCAGACTGACCGTTGCGATTTCAGCCCACCGGCCGGGATCGAACCCGGCCGCCACGACCACGGAACCGATAAGCGCAATCAGATTGGTCCAAACGGTCTTTGACATCCACCATGCCTTTGTTTGATTCATGTTAAGCTCCTATGGTTTGAGAAAGAATGGATGGCGGGCACGACCCGCCCTGCTCCTGGATTCCTGCTCCCGCAGGAATGACGAAAATCCCCCTGTATCCCCCTTTAGAAAAGGGGGGGTGAAGAGGGTGGCCGGCCTGTCGCGCGAGACGGACGCCTACAATCCACCCAGAGCGCTGGCAGGCTGAAAGCATGACCCGCAGCTCGTAGGATGCTGGTGAGCGCAGCGAACCGCATCGGTCGAGAAAAGACCGCGAGCGATGCGGTTCCCGCAGGTCACCGCATCCTACAGGACCTGCGCAGCCGTTCCGTTGTAGCTGAGGGCAGAATCGACCGGTAGGGAGGCCGGTCCCTACCAAAGGCGGGCGGACACACAGGTCCGCGCCGTACAGAAGCGCCTAGGTTTGTCGTTGCGAGCGGAGCGAAGCAATCCCCTTCGCGAGGGGGATTGCCACGTCGTTTCATTCCTCGCAATGACACAAGATGCCGCAAGCCGTATAAGAGTTTTTGGCGGAGGGTGCGGGAACCGCTTTTTTGCAAAAAAGGGGTTCCCGCATTCTGTCCCTGGTCCTCTCCTCCTTCTCTGCGCTCTCTGCGTGTACTGCGGTGAATTGCTTTCAGTCGCCTATGGTTAGTCTTCGGACTTTCGTCAGGTTGCGCAGCAGGCGTCCTTGCATTTGATCCAGCGCCACGCCTCGACGACTGCTCGCGTGCGTTACCGCGGGCATCCCGTGCTTGTCTCGAAGAAATACGCCCACATGCCCGCGGGGGCGCTTGGCCTTGAAAGTCCAGAAGGGAAGATCCAAGGCGTCCGCGTCGCTGAAGTCAATGTCGATCCCTCGCCATCCACCGAAACCGAGCGACATCCTCAGCGACGTGGTCCTGGTAACGCCCGGAATCGCGGCCCAGCGGGCTGCAAGATAAACATATCCCGAGCAGTCAAGGCCCTTGTCGAGATTGTCCGCTCCGCCCCACAAGTATTTCGGATGTTTTGCTATGATGAATTTGAGTTGGCGCCCGAAGGAGCGTTTATAATGCGGAGCTAAACCCCATGCTTCAGCTCCAGCAAAGCATAGCGCCGATAACAAGAATGACAGCAGACATAACATAAGCGGAAGCTTTCGAGTCATTTCCTATAGCCTTCATCCAATCTCCGGGCGTTATAAAATCAACAAACAGCATCAAGCCCGTCAAGGCCGGGGCTGCAATGGCGATAGCCGTGAACCTGAGCAGCGCATACCTCAAGAGGCTGTAAGGGTCCTCTTCACCTATGATGACAGCTCCGTAAAGGCTCAAAACAAGGGCGAACCCCAAAGCAAATATCGAGAATGCAGTCAGCACGGCCCATCTGAAGAATTCTTTTTTCATGTTTTAACTCCCGATCAAATGATGTTCACCGCAGAGAATGGGAAGGAAGAAGTCTCTGGGGAGGGCGTTTTTGCAAAAACGCCCTCCCCAAGCCCCTCCCCAAAAACTCCTATATGGCTGGCGGCAACCCCAATGCTGACGTGGGGACGCATCGCCATGCGCCTTTATGGCTTCGGTAGCGGCCGGCCTCCGTGCCCGTCGATTGCCCCGGACGGCGATCCGGGGTCCAGTTTTTGGTGGGGAGGGCATCTTGCCCGTCATTACCGGCCAGGCTGGAAGCGGCCCACAGCCGGCAATCAGAATCGACCGGCAGGGACGCCGGTCGCTACCAATGTAAAAATCCCCCTTCATCCCTCTTTAGAAAAGAGGAAGGGAAGAGAGCGTATCGTTTACGCCTTTACCTGATGCAGCGGGTAACATATCTACGTGGATGTAGGGTCAACCGGCGGCCGCCCTCTTTGGTGAGACAGGCCCACAGCCTGTTTTTCAGAAACGACCGGCACGGAGAAACTGTTGCAAAACTGCTGATTATGTCGGAATCGTAGCGCGATGAGACAGTCCTCGCTTGTTTCACACCCTCACCCCCGCCCCTCTCCCAGAGGGAGAGGGGCGCTTGGGGAGCCGCTGTACGAGTTACCTCTCCCTCCGGGAGAGGGACAGAGTGAGGGCCAATCGTGGCACGATTGTAGCCTCACAAAGAATTTTGCAACAGTTTCCGGAGGCCGGTCGCTACCAAGACGTGTCCTTGGTTATGATTTTTTCTTTTTCTTCCTTGCTCGCGGCAGTATGTCTCGATTGAACCACTGGTCGAACGAATCGGCAATTTTGCGATTGCCGAATACTCGACTCATGGCATAAATCTTTTCGTTTTCCGTATCCAAGCAGATGAATTCGTCTTCAATGCCGGTGTGATGAATAACAAGAAATCGTACAGGAAGCTTGTCTTCTCTTCGGCGAATCTTTGTTGCGCCAATTACACAGGGCATTTTTTCCATGTCAATTATGTCATCGGTGAGGCCATAGACTTCTATACCAGGCGCTTCGTAATCTCCATATTTATCTAGGAAAAGCGCGTACTGGTCAGGCAGTTTTATACTCAGCGCCATTTCGACAATACTCTTTCTCGAGGTCATGACTATTTTCTCCCTGTTGCGGCCGCGGATGGGCTGCTTCTGAAGGAAATGAAACTTCTAGCGCGACGAAAAAGGTTCAGCTCGCCGTTTCCAGTAACTGTCCCTGAAGGTGTCATGCTGCCGCCTATTTATCTCAGATCGTGGATGACGGTTCAATATGGCTTTATGTTCTGCAGTGGTTACCTCAATCAGTGGACCTCGGTCTCTCTGGTCGGAATGGTGAAGAACGACTCGATCACCGTTCTTGTCATAGGGAGCCAATTCGTCTCCCATTCTTTTATAATTCGGTTTACCCTGGCCATCTCTGAAGTATGGATCAAACGTGCTGTCCCGCTGTGCGACATATTTGTCCTTGTACCGCACTAGTCGGTAGTCTTGCGGATCTAGTCCGGCACGCTTCAACTCTGCTTCAATCTCCTTCTCTACTTTGGCCCCGGTTTTGGGGATGACTTCGATTTTAGCACGTTCAGGAATTCTTTTTGGAGGTAATTTGCTTCCTGTCTCGCCTGCGCGACGAGCGGCAAGAGACGACGCTGTCTTGGTCGCAAGCGCTCTGACGGCTCCTATCAGGGAGACCGTATCCATGGCCCAGGCCATAGTTTTGGCATGCGAGGCATGTTCTTGACTTAGAGCCCATTTTTGCTCCGCCAACGCTCGGCTCCGCCCGGCATCCATCTGTTTCTGGATGAAGTTCTCTCTTCTCAGCCTTTCGTTGGTTAGGGCTATATTGGAACTTTCTGGGAAATCGGCGTTTCCCAGCCTTTTTCCCAAGAGCCTTGCGCGTGTTCGAGACCAGCTATATTCCGGGTGAGTGGCGAACCACCAACGTCGTTGTTCTTCGGTCATGAGCATGGGAGTTTCCCTGGATTGAGAATTAGAGAGGAGTGGAGGCGGGGATGGCGGCGGGGACGGACTCTCCCTGCGAAGGGATGCGAGTCAAGAGGGCCAATTCACCGCAGAGGGCGCGGAGATGCGGAGAAAATTATAATTTTGAGTTACTATTGTGGGGCAGGCTTTCCATCCTGCCTGTTCCAAGAAGGCGCCAACGGCAGGCTGGAAAGCCTGCCCCACATTGAAGACGACGGGCAGAGCCTGCCCCGGACTGCGGTCCGGGGGACGCCGGTCGCTACTAATCGTGTGGGCGGGCAGGCCCGCTTCTAGATTGCAAATCCCCCTGTATCCCCCTTTAGAAAAGGGGGAAGTAAGAGGGCACACGGCTGTGCGCCCGTATCCCGCGTTCCACGGGACCTTCGGCGTAGTCGAGAGTTCCGCTAGGTAGGGCGGGCCGTGCCCGCCATTCCTGATCGGCGGCCATGGGCCACTCTACCCGCTGCGCTCTGGCCCCCTCTCCATCCTTGGAGAGGGGGTTGGGGGTGAGGACAACATCGACGGGCAGAGTCTGCCCCGGACTGCGATCCGGGGGACGCCGGTCGCTACCAATGCGCAAATCCCCCTGTATACCCCTTTAGAAAAGGGGGAAAGGAAGGGCGCATCGTACGCACCTTTGCTTGAGGTAGCGGGTAATATGTCTACGTGGATGTAGGGTCGACCGGCGGCCGCCCTCTGATACGGCTGCTTCCTTGGTGGGAAAACTCAGTGTGTGAATTACGTCTTCTTTTTCTTCTTTGCTCGCGGCAGGATATCTCGATTGAACCATTCATCGAACGAATCGGCAATCTTGCGATTGCCGAAAACCCGACTCATGGCATAAATCCTGCGGTAGTAACTAATATCCCCGGACATCTCGCCCAGCCGCTTCCCATTCGTCCATCAGTGTGTGCAGCGCAGGCTCTACGGGCCCCAATGAGTCAAGTTCATCGAATTCTGCATCAAAAACATAGAGTTCTCCTTTCTTAATACCGTAGTACCAGACGTTATCCGAGTCCATAAAGTAGTCAATTCCGGGGTCTTTTGTAAGAGCATATTGCACGGCAGGCAGTTCCCGGAGTTGATTTATATTCCATAGGCCGTATATTTCCTGATCGGTAAGCACTGCAACTTTGAGGGTGTTCTTAATTAAATATCCACCCACAGCGTCGCCGTAAATATCTTCCAGTGATCCGAAACGAAGGCCCAATTCCCCTTTCCATATCATGCCCAGGTACAATAGCGACTCATCGTCCGGATAAGGCGTTCTCCAGGATTTCGCTATTATACCTCGCCTAATGATTACCTTTGGCTGGCCATATCTTTGAATTAGGATCTTTTCTAAGAGTCCCTTTTTCATTCTAATCAATGCCTCCAATTAGCTTGAACTATTGAACGGGGCCTATTCCCACGGCGCTTTACCACCTGGGTCATATGGGTTCTGATAATTTCCACCGTGACCATCCTGTAAGTGACCCTTTCTTCCTCCACGTATCGGACGTACGGCGAGAGGATTATCAGCAAGGTCAGGTCGGTTGGCCACAGTAGGCTCATGATGCCAAATAGTATCTGGAGGGAATTCCCGAGTTTCCTTGATTTCTTTTAATTCCTTTTTCGTCCAGACTCCACTTCCCTTACCACCAGCATCGATCTCGGCAAGCTCATTTGCTTTCTTCTTTCGACTACCACGTTGTCTATCTGCTTCAATTTTAGCACGTTCCGGAGTACCTTTGGGAGGTAATCTTGGCGGCCTCCTTATATTACTGATGACCGCATCTCTTGCCATCCGGCCGAGGACGTTTCGAAGAGCTTGCAGTGGGCTCATCAACGATCGAGCAGAAGGGATTACGTCGAGTGCGGTATGGGGGGTCTGATTCGAGTCCAGGCTCAGGTTGTTCAAAAGCCTGCCGGTACATTTCCCGTTCGGCGCTGCTTTGCGCATATTTGTGATACTCGTGTGGGGCGACTGGGTAGCCGAGTGCTTGTCTCAGTCTTTCATTGGCGAGAGCAGTATTAGAGAAGTCAGAGTCTCCGAAACTCCTTCCCAATGATCGGGATCGTGTTCGAGACCAGCTATATTCGGGGTGGGCGGCAAACCACCAACGGCGTTGTTCATCGGTCATGATCACGCGGGTGTTCCTCGATTGAGAATTGGCGAGCAGTGGTGGCGAGCACGGCCCGCCCTACCGGAGGAGGTGAATGGATAAAAAGAATTCACAGCAGAGGGCGCGGAGAACGCGGAGAAAATTGTGGTTTTGGGTTGCCATTGTGGGGCAGGCTGGAAAGCCTGCCCCACATATTGACCGGCAAGATGCCGATCCTACTAAAGCCAATCGACCGGCAGAGCCTGCCCTGGACTGCGTTCCGCGGGACGCCGACCGCTACCAACCCCAAATCCCCCTGTATCCCCCTTTAGAAAAGGGGGAAGGGAAGGGCGCCCAGCCGTGCGCCCCTATCCCGCGTTCCGCGGGACCTTCGGCCGCGCCTATGATGCCGCCAGCCATATAAGAGTTTTTGGGGAGGGGTCTGGGGAGGGCGTTTTTGCAAAAACGCCCTCCCCAGATACTTCTTGCCTCTTGGCCCTTTTGCCTCTCTGGCCCGCCTGCGGTTCAGCTCCCGATGAATTTGACGATAACGCCGCCTCCGAGCACCAGGGCCAGGAGCGACAGTGTGGAGCCTATCAGCCAGAGGATCGTTTCGATGCGTTGGAGGCGTTCACCCAGGCCGCCGTGTTTTGCGTGGCGGTCGTGTTCGAGTTCGGTGTGACGTTTGTCGCAGCGACACTTGAAATTGTTCAGCCCGATTTTCAGGGCCTCCAGCTCACGGAATTGGCCTCTGTTCTGGTCCTGTATGACCGCGATCTTGCTGTCGAGACTGCTCAGCTTGTCGCTCATCTTTTCGAGCATAATGAAGATTCTGTTTTCATGTTCAACGGACGACATCGTGTGATCCTGGATTAAGCGTAGAATGCGCAGAGGAAGCAGTGGGAAGCGGACAGGATGAAGAAAGGAAGAGTCTTCTGGGGAGGACGTTTTTGCAAAAACGCCCTCCCCAGACCCCTCCCCAAAAACTCTTATATGGCTGGCGGAACCACCAACACTGGTTTAGGGTGCGACCGGCTGTCGCTTTTTTCCTCCCCCTTTTCTAAAGGGGGATACAGGGGGATTTTTGCATTGGTAGCGACCGGTGTCCCTGCCGGTCGGCACGGAAGCCGACGCTAGGTGTTGACTCGCAGCAAAGCTATTGTTTAGAATACTTCTATGAGAATCACCGCTGAACTCGGGCATCGTGTTTGGAGAAGCAAAGTTGGCTCCTGGCTGCTCAAGACCAAACCAGCAGTGGCCTTAGCCTCAAGGTTCGCCCACCTGTCAAGATTACTGCCTTGCACTCGCACCGATGTTCACGATCATGATAATTCTCCATGAACCTGAGCACGACTGGAATAGTCCGAACTCCCACCGTTAACAGCAGTGTCTTTGTGGTACAGGAGGTACCCTGTGGTCGGAACCCCGGCTGCCTGCGCCATTGGAATCACATAATGGACGCCTGCTAAAATCTGAGTCTCAAGCGATCTAACCTGATGAAAATGAGTAAGATTGGTAGTAACCCCTATAACGCTACACGGATGCAGCCCGCTAATAGCGTCCACCTGAACCGCCACATCGGAACAGACCACTTGTATGCTCGCCAAGGCCCTTAAGTTGGTCGGCCTGACACAATAGAAATTCACCCGAAAAGATGTGTCGTTTTGCCAGGGCCGCCATTGCGTGGCGCCGGGTATGGTTTCCTGCGTGTCCGCTGCGTACGGGCAGTATTTCGCTATCTTCCTCGGCTGCCGATTATACAAGTTATCCACACCACGCCAGTCGGAGACATCAATCGGGGCTTGAAAGCCCGGCCGCCGCTCGATTGCGTACATGGCGCCCACAAGCCTTCTTTGGGTCGCCCCTGATTTGACCTCGATGCCGTCCTGCATGACAGGCGCCGCCGCGTCGGCAATCGCCTCAAGCGTGAGCGCTCCTTCGTTGTCGTAAAGAAAGACGTTGAAGCCGGTATTTGCGGCAAGCGCTTCACAATTCAGTATGATCCCCGCTTCCGGTATCGGCGCCGGCTCCCAAGCGTCAGCGCCGTCATGAAGTGGAATCTTGGAGCCGTTGAAGCGACCGTAGAGTAGTTGCGGACTGTGATTAACAGTGGAGTTCAAGACCACATTCAGCAGGGCCGGCTTTTGGTCCTGAGCGCATTCGGTCCAGCCGGTCCCGTCCGAGGTCTGTTTCGCCCGGCATCCGTCAGGGAACATCGAACCAATGGACGTATTCCAGCGTCTTACGGATAAACTGAAATTCTTACCGGCCTCGCCGGTGAACTTCAGCCAGTAGGTTCTGTTACGGTACACCTGAACGGAACTCCACACGGCCCGCAGCCAGACATCAGCCGAAGAGCCGACGGCAACGGCGGCCAGGTCGTCGCCGATCCTTGCGCCGGGATTGCCCGCATTGTCCTCGTGCAGGCTGATCGTGCAATTGCCTGTGATGGAGACCGCGGTCAAATAGAAGCTCACGGAGAAGAGCCCGAAATCCACTTCCGGGACGAAGCGAAATGCAGCCGCGTGTGCGGCTGAAAGCAAGTCCACTGCCGCATCGCCGGAGGTTTGCATGTACGCGGGAGGGACCCAAAGGCGGCCCTGGGGGTTCAGTAGCGGCGAATAGTCGGACGCAGCCATTCCTCCGCTACCGCTGTTAGCTAGCATATTGCCCATCGGATCACCTCCACGCGAAAATGCTTACATTACACGTCCCTGAGGGAGCCGCGATGTAGGCCAAGGTTTGATTTGCGTTTGCGGTCAAGGGGACCGTCCAACTGAAGCCGCCGTCAGTGAGGCGAGCCACGGTGGACCCTTCAATCGTGCCCCGCACGTGAAGGATTTCGGCCCCGATTTCGACGTGGAGCATGACTTCCTTCAGATCGACCGGGAGCGTCACATCGGACAGGTCCGTGTCCTGATCCGAAATTCTGTAAGTGAAAAGCTCGGTCCCACGATCGCTCATGAGATGACCATCATCATCTCTGGGAATAGATTTCATGGTGTAATTTCTACCTTTCAGGTGGTAGCGACCGGCCCGGCGCCGGTCGCTACCACGCCGGCGAAGGCCAGGGTCCAGTCCTGGCGCCACGGGCATCCTGCCCGTCCATTTTTTAATAGACAGGCTGGAAGCCTGTCCTACCAATGCAAACTGGATTCCTGCCTGCGCAGGAATGACACAAATCCCCCTGTATCCCCCTTTAGAAAAGGGGGAAGGGGAGGGTGATAAGCCATGTGCTCCTCGCAATGACACTTTCTACCGCTAGCCATATAGGAGTTTTTTGAGGAGGGCGCGGGAACCGCTTTTTTGCAAAAAAGGGGTTCCCGCATTCCTTTCCCACGTCCCTACCTACCTACCTTCCTTCCCTACGCTGTCGGCAGGCCGTGGATCATGCCGATGTTGGATCGAGGCGATCGGGCTACGACCCCGTAATTCTGGAATGAAATCAGCCAGCGCTGATATCGGCCTTGCGTGGGGATTTCCTTTCGGTCCAACCGATCGTTGGCGTAATAGCCATATTTCGTGGCCTCGAAATTGACCAGCAGAAGGACGTCGGGCCGCATGTATCTGTCCGATAGTATGGGAAAGCTCTTTCCGATCTTGGCGTCGAAAGTGTCCACGTAGAATCCCACCGCGGTGTCGGTCTTTTCCATTCTGCGGTACGAAATATCGAAATCGTGGATGTACTGATGGGTGAGCGGGTGGCAGACGATCCACCAATTGCCCTTGTTGTAATCCGCCTGTTCATCGAGCCACAGATGCCGGGCCAGGTTGTCGAGGTCCAATTTGGACAGAGCTACCGCGTTCTTGTTCACATACACGTTCGGATTGGACAGCTCCGCCTGGACGATGATAGGCCACGTGCATAATCCGCACATCGTGGGCTCTTCGGTCTTGTTACCGTAAACAAACCCGGTCCCGTCATGGTACGGCCGGGACCTTAGCACAGCGTAGGCCAACTGGCGCCGCAGCTTATCCAACAAAGCGGTAATCTGGTGCTCAACCTCGTCGGCGATGATTTCGTATTTGGTATTCTTGCGTGTCTTGGGAATTTCAAAAGTCTCGGCGTGTATCTGCGTGCCGACCTCTCGGAAGATCCTATCCAGGGCCCGAGGTTCGGACGCATCCCGATAATCGGACCAGACCTCCGATATTATGTCCCACGTTCGAGCCTGGGGGTCATCAGTCAAAACCGTGGCGCCGTACGCCGCGACAGTCGCAATCAGATCGTTCACTGAAACGACCTTGGCTTGAGCGCCATCATTGGGACGTTCGAGGATCGTGCCCGCGCGGATGACCTTTTTCACCGACTCCGGAGTAATGGTCTTCCCGAACAGATATCCGGAGAAAGTCATAGATGTCCCATTCAATTGGGCTGTGAGCTGCGAGGGATATCCCCATTCTTCCAGCCATCGCACCACCGGCGAAGAGACGGGTTGACCGACGGGAATTTTGGATAGCACGTCGCTCTGGCCCTGGACGACTTTGTCCAGCCCCATGAGCAGGAAATTCCGAAGGAAGCGCTCCGAAGCGGGATCGCCCTGGGTCCAGAGTTTCATGAAGTCGATTACATTTCCGGCCATAGTTGATTAACTCCTTTTGTCTGACAACATTTCGGTTGTTAGTGCAGAAAACGATTGTTGGAGGTCAAATGCGTCGTGTAGGGGCGGACCTGCGTGTCCGCCCAAATTCGGGCAGACACTTGGGTCTGCCCCTACAGGAGGGCTGAGGTTTGTCATTGCGAGCGAAGCGTGGCAATCTCCTTCGCTCAGGGGATTGCTTCGTCGCTACGCTCCTCGCAATGACAATCGACCGGCAGGGACGCCGGTCGCTACCGGAGCCGCAAGGACGCTGGGCGGTGGGTTCCTACACCTGCATTCGTGGTCCCGCTAGCCATTTAGAAGTTTTTGGGGAGGGGTCTGGGGAGGGCGTTTTTACAAAAACGTCCTTCCCAGAAATTCTTCAGAATTTCATCTTCCGGAGGCCGGCAAACATCTCATCGAGCGTTTTGGCTTTTTTCATGATCTTGTAGAGCTGCTGATCTCTGTCCGTTGGTTGGCTGGTATCCCCTCCACTTTCGACTGCGGAACGTGTCCTGATATCATCAGCCGCGTCCGAACGCCTTTTAGCCGAGGAGTTCCCCTTGGAATGGATGCTTCTGATCAAGCCCGCGGCCTCATCCGGGAAGAGATGTTTTTCACTTATTAGGAATTCCAGTTCATTACGATAGCCTCTCAGTCCGGAGTTAGAGGGATGATCGAGAAATTCGTCCATTAGACGTCCGAATTCCTGTTGAAAAGTCATTGACCCGCCGATTCGAGCGTCGATGGCGCTCAATGTTTCCTGTTGCGATTTGCCGATCATTTTGGTTATGGCCGCGAACGGATCCTTTTCGTAGGACTGCCGCATCTCTTTAATGAAGGCCTCTTCATCAGTCTGTTGCAACAAGCGTTTAGTATTTTGGCCGAGCTGATCGAGCATGCGCTTGTAGTCAGCGGCTTCGGCGGCCTTCTCCACAGCTCGTTGGTCTGCGAGTTTGTAAGCTTCGAGGAGTTCTTGTGCGGAACCAAAGTCTCCTCGAGTTTTGCCTTCCGGTTGCGCATCTTGTTTTGGCTCGTCTTCGTCGGGGGACGCCGATGTGCCCGATTCCGTCTCTAATCCTGCGTTTTCTGTCATTTCTCCGTCGTTATCGAACGGCTTTTCTTCTGATGCGAATTCTGTTAAATCCACGTTGCCTCCTGTGTTAATTGTTTTCCTCACCCCCAACCCCCTCTCCAAGCATGGAGAAAGGGCAAGGATGAAACGTTTGCAGTAGGACCGGCAAGATGCTGGTCCCTACTGAAAGCATTCACCCCTTGCCTATACCGGTAGCGACGAGCCTCCGTTTCGGGGCGCTTTGAGACCGCCCGACAGGGACGCCGGTCGCTACGGGAAGCGTGGGACCGACCGCCGGCGCCCTCTTCCTTCTCCCTTTTCTAAAGGGGGATACAGGGGGATTTCTCATGGTTTCCCCGCGTGCGCGGGAACATCCTGGATTCCCGTTTTCACGGGAATGACGGAACTGGCCACTCGCCAATAGCGCCGCACATCTGCCTTAATGCAACGCCGACGGTCATTTGGCGCTCTTCGGGTGGACACGCAGGTCTGCCGCCGCACATCTGCCTTGATGGTTGCCGCCAGCCACATAGGAGTTTTTGGGGAGGAGTCTGGGGAGGGCGTTTTTGCAAAAACGTCCTCCCCAGGAACTCTTGCCTCTGCGCTTACTGCCGTCGGGGCCGGGCCTTCACACAAATGCGATCCAGCCTGTTGAGGATCAGGTCGATTCCAGCGACAAAGCCGCGGTTGAATTCGAGGTTCTTGTCACGGTCCAGGCATTCCATGATCTTTATGAATTGCTCTCGTTTCAGCATTTCGACGAATGCGGGCAAAAACTGATTTTGCCAGGACGACGCCAAGGCGCACTGTACGAGTGTTTCCTCGATTTCCTTTTCAGCCTCTTCGTCCCAACCGTCTCTGAAAAGCAGATACTCCTTGTAAAACATCGACATTGAATCCTCCGTTGGTTATTCTCTCGTTCCCAGTCCGGAGCCTGATAACGAGACAGAATTAATGGTAGGACCGGCATCTTGCCCGTCATTTCCAATAGACAGGCTGGAAGCCTGTCCCACCAATACAAGCCGGGTCTTCGTTATCGACCTCCACCTCGTCCCAGCATCCCCGCGGCCTGTAACTGTAACAACTGCGCCAGGGCGTTCGCGTCTGTGGGCATGTCTCCCATGGGGCCGCCGTTTTCCACCAGACGCGGCGGCAAATCCGGGCGACCTGGGCCAGCCTCATCAGAGCCGGGCTCTTCATCAGAAGATAATAGGGTGGCATTGTCGGACGGACCGGCAGGGCGCCGATCCCACTGAGCCCCGGCGGGCTCGATGCGGCTCAGAACGCGATCCACCCCGTCCACTCCGATCAGATCCAAGTAGCGTTTGATCATCTCCGAAAACGAGATTTGCACGCCTTCTTGTGCAAGGATCGGCTGGAATTTGGCCAAAGTCGGCAGCACTCGCTCAATACTTTGAGCTTTAGCGAGTCGAGTCGAATCCTGGCGAGTCAGCGTGGCAGCCACTTTGTATCGACCGTTCTGCAGCTCTTCGGATGTGAGGACCAGAGGCACGTCCTTTCCGTTCGAGTCACGAATCGTGAGGGTCTGGTCCTCCAAAACAAATTGTTGGAGCATTGCCAGCGCAATGGTTCCGAATGATTCGAGAAAGGTTCGAGCAAAGAGATCGACACGAGTTGCAAACGGACCTGACGAGGCTTCTTGCAGAATGTGAGCCTCAGTGGCGCTTTTCACATGGCTCGACACACCGAGAGTGATATCTGAAATTGCGGTTCGCCGCTCCAGAAGACCATTGAGGTAGTCGATCAGATAATTGACTTCTTGCTGAGGAAAATTGAGCGCAGGGAAGGGCTGGATATCGCCCGGATCGTCCACCGTCCACACTTTGCCAGGGAAAACGGTGTCGCTGTCCGTGCTGATCTGTCGCGCCGCAGATGATCCACGTCGGACAATGAGCTGAGCGTTGGCTGTGAGGCGGGCGTTATCCTGAGATTGGCTTATGAACTGCGAAATCGAATGGATAAGGTCCAGGTTGCCTTCGACAGCGCCCATTCCAAACGGGCCGGGAAGGGGCGTGTAGTGAGCGGCCAGAAACGGCCTTAGCCCTGACCAGAGAACCGGTCCTTCAGTAAGTCTGACCAGCAGCCCATCTTCCGGCGAGTATGCCGTTCGGTCGGTGATTATGGCGCAGAGGCATTCCTTATGTCCTTTATCAGTCGGGATTCGGCCGTGCCACTCCCAAATTGCAAAACGCCGGGTTTCGTCAGTATCCAGGTCATCCGCGTCGGCATCGCTGAGCAGCTCATCCCCGCTGCTGCCTCCAGCGGGAGCGCCGTCTCCCCATCTTTCAAGGAACGCTTCCTTGTTGACATTGTAAACTCCCCTATCGAACCGCTCCAACACATGCTCGTAGGTTTTGTCCACCCGATGTCCGATACCGGTGTGTCGCTGGACATCGCTATGGTTGGCTGCCCAATCGACAAGGACCCTGTCCAATGGGATCAACTGAACAGTGGGGCAATCGTACGCCTTTTCCTTATTGTCGATCACCTCCAGCGTTTCGTAATCCCATCGGTGGCGTGTAACCGTTTTGGAACTCCAGAAGATCTTGGCGTATACGGTCCCATACAACACCAGATGCTGAAGTATCTCGTAGAGCCGCACGTGGATCTGGCCTTCAGCAAGCCTGCGCAAAAGTAATTCCTGCAATTTGAATGAAGTAGGGTATTGAAGCTCATTGCTCGGCCTGCCGACGACATCCTCCGGGAAGACAGTGAGCCACTCAGGGCCGGTGAAGATCGCCTGGTAGGCTTTATCAGCCCAAGTATCAACAATGTAGGAAGGCGAGAGAATAATATCCGCTTGCCATCGGTCCTTAGCGGGAGGCGAAGCAAGGCCAAGGCCCGCGCGGCTGCCGGAAGCGCTCATACCGGACCGACTGCCCCATGAGTTCAGCTCCCTGCGATTGTGATAAAGGTCCTCCAGCAGTTTCCAGCGCTCCACCTTCCGATTGACGTAATCACGAGACGTCTTGAGCCACCGGCTGACATATTGGAAGGCTTCGTCCTGGAATTTCTTGGAAGGTGAGGCCGGGCGCTTGTCTTTGTGGCCGCTCGGCACGGTGGTATTAGAAATATTCATTAGATTTCCTGTATGGTGTAATGGTGGTTGGGTAAGAAAACTTTCTGAAAGCGGATAACCAGGGGGAAAACCCTTTTGCAAAAGGATTTTCCCCCTGGACCCCCTTTCCGAAAACTCCCATTCGGTCCGGCGAAGCTGTACAGCGAATAAGGGACTTGGTCTGCCCGCACACGAACGGAGATGATTAATTTTTCCGCGACCGATGCGGTTCGCTTCGCTCACCACATCCTACAGGGATCGCCACACCGGCCTATGTGTGAACATATTTAGGAGTTTTTTGAAGAGGGGTTCGGGGAGAAACTTTTTTGCAAAAAAGTTCCTCCCCGATTCTTTCTTACTTTCTCTTCTCTTTTCTTCTCTTCCCCTACTCACCGCTCGCCCCGTTTTCCGGTTCGCAGAGTTTTTGGAGGACTTTTGTTCGAGCCATGCGCCACAGTTCATCGTCTGAGAGGTTTCTTGAGCGGTTTGGATGGGCGCTATCGTAGATTTCTTTGTTGAGTTTGAGCGATTCCATCTCGCGTTGAATCAGTCGGGAAAGCTTTCTGTTGCGTTCTCGCGGGATGAAATCATTCACCGCGGAGGGCGCAGAGATCGCAGAGGGGGCTGCTTTGTCCGTATTTATCTCGTTTGCGGGATAGCGCATTCGGCTTTGATCCTTTGTGTATGGCGCGCCCCTCGTGGGCTCCCGATTTGGTGGGACCGGCATCTTGCCGGTCATTCCTGATTTCCCTTTAGTCCCTTCTATCTCGCTTCAGAAAAGGGGGAGTGAAGAGGGGCGACTCGCCAGTCGCCCCTACCTATGCGTTGATGACCAATAGCGAACGTTTGGTTTACGATTCTTCGGGCGGACATGGAGGTCCGCTTTTACAGGAACCGATATTCTCTGTGTTCTCTGCGCCCTCTGCGGTGAATTTTCTTAAATGGTTAAAAGACTGGGCCGGGTATTTTGGGGCATCCCGGCGGAGCGAAGATTGTTATTTGGTGTTCCTCATCGTTGCGGGGCCATTATGCCAAACAAAATTAGACACGTCAACCCCTCGTTGGAAAACCTAATTTGGAGAAGCGTAAGGTATCGGATGATCGACGGATTCCGGGAAAAGCAAGAAGATTAACCGCAGAGAACGCGGAGAACGCAGAGAGGGCGAAAAGAGAAGAGAGGAGAGGCAAGAGTTCTCTGGGGAGGACGTTTTTGCAAAAACGCCCTCCCCAGGCCCCTCCCCAAAAACTCCTAAATTGCTGGGCGGAACGACCAACGGCCAGGTAGGGGCGGACCTGCGTGTCCGCCCCTGGAAATGACAAGCAGGACCTCCGGTATCACATCGCCCCGGCCGTACGGCGCTACCCTGGTCGTGCTGTTGCTTCCTGCGTAGGGCGGCCCATGGCCGCCGAAGGAAAACCGCGGGTGCGGCCCGCCCTACCTATGCCTTGGCGGAAACACAAATGCAGATGAACGGCGCGGACCTATATGTCCACCCGTGAATAGCAGACATAGCGGCTGGTTCCCACATCGGCCTTCCTGTAGGGGCGACTGGCGAGTCGCCCGGATTTGGTAGCGACCGGCCTCCGTGCCGGCCGATTTTCGTTGCGAGGGCTCAGGGCGTGGCAATGTCCTTGCTTTGGGGATTGCTGGTGGGACCGGCATCTTGCCGGTCATTCCTAATAGACAGGCGGGACACCTGTGCCACCACTCACTCCTCGCAATTGTAGATGTTAGCGCTCGCGTGGGCGCATGGTCCGCGTCTCGCGGGGCTCTCTCCCTCCCCCTTTTCTAAAGGGGGATACAGGGGATTTTCCTCACGCTCTCGGGTTGGAACCTGGGAACGACATGGAAACCGCTGAGCGTTTCACCAAAAGCATATCATTGCATTGCCGCCGGGTTTTGATATTGTAACCTCATGCCCATAAATCGAGAGTTTGTGGCAAAATTCCCTAAACACGCTCACGCCGCTAGAAATCGAAAGGGGGACAGCTCATGAGAGGGTTGGGCATTACGATATTCTCATTTGCGGCGCTTCTTAGTGGCTTGGGCTGCTATTCCTACGGTGAATATGCGGAACCAATATTTGTTTTTTCCTTAGCTTACCAGTGCGGCGCAGAGGAAAATGGCAAGAAAACGGAAACTCTCTGTCTCGCGGATTCGTTTAAGAAAGAACTGGATGTAGTCCTGGTGACAGCGAAAAGTCATTGTAGCGCCAGAACCGGGGACACATTTGCGGACGAGCTTGCGACCGGTGGTCAGGAATTCAAGGCCACGCACTTGAAAGGGACTGAGAACTGTCATCTTGAAGACAAGTTCTCTGTTGCGGTTGTGGGCGTTAATCCGTCAAGGGTTAATTTCGTTGACGCCACGAGTGACAAATCTCCTCTATCCAAAGAGGTTGAATTGAAAGCTCGTGAAGTTGCACGTTCGGGATATCAAAATCTTGCGGAATCGGCCGATCCTGAGGTGAATGTCGCGGATTCTCCTCCGGATCTATTCAGGGTCGGAAATACGGCTTTTTTATTATTTCGATCAACTGAGGAATTTCTGAATGAAGATGGGCTTCCTGTGTTGGTTCTAAACGACAATGCCTTTCTATTGCAGGGTACTTGCGCATTTGGCCCACCGTTCTTTTTCACCGTCAAGGAGAAGCTCCACGTCTCTTACTGGGCAACAGTCTCCTGTTGCGGCTGTGGGGACTCGAATTTTTTTGTCTATGATGTATCAGGTGAATCACCGAAACTTGTTTATAAAAATAGCGATTTTTCTGATTAATGCTTCAGGAATGAACAGATCGGAATGCGCCATTTATTGCAAGTCTGAGACAGGCCCGATTTCCCTTTGTCGAACGGCTCCTAAGGAGCAAGCAAAATGGATTTCTATGACGTCTTGTTCAATCTGTTTTTGGGAGGGGCCGCGATAATCCTGGCTGTCGTAGCTTTCATAAGACGCTGGAACTGGGGCATAGCTGATATCGTCTGGTGGATAGTGTTCGGTGCTGCGGTCTCAATATTGTGCATACTTAATTTTATCGAATTGATCGATGGAGCATGGATTAACGTCTGTAGAGATGCGCTTCTAGGTGTCTTTTTCATATTGACTAGCATTTCATTACTATACTCGCCTCCTTCACCTAGATATCCGAGATGGACACAGTGGGCGGGATTGGTTTTGGGTGTGTATCTCATGTCGCAAGCAGTCAAAGAAGTGTTGAAGCTATTTCGCGGGTGACAACGTCTGCATATCTTTCCCATCCGAGCAGTTCGATCTTGCTTACATAGCTAAAGGAGTTCGAATAAACCGATGGCATTCACAACCTCAATCGAAGATCGCTATTTCGAGGATTACATCCCGGGCGCGGTCCACGCGGTCGGCAGCATAGTCGCCGAGGAAGCGGAGATGATTGCGTTTGCTCGACGGTTCGATCCCCAGCCCTTCCACACGGATCCGGAGGCGGCCAAGAAGTCAATATTCGGAGGGCTAATCGCAAGCGGATGGTACACCGCGAGTCTCATGATGCGCCTCTACATCGATCATTATCTCTCCCACGTCGCCAGTCTGAGTTCTCCCGGAGTCGATCAGTTGCGCTGGCTTAAACCTGTGCGGCCCGGCGATGTTATTTCTTTGCGGATAACCATTACGGAAACCAAACGCTCGCGCTCCAAACCCGATCGGGGCATCGTTCATTCATACATTGAGGCGCTGAACCAGAACGGCGAGATCGTCATGACCGTGAAAGGAGTGAACCTTCTAAGCTGTAGGGAAATGCCTTAATGGACCCCATCGGCGCTGGATGGAAGAGGGAAAGTCTCGGGAACCCGCTTTTTGTGCAAAAAAGCCGGTTCCCGAACCCTCCGGCAAAAACTCTAAGTGGCTAGCGGTATATCAAAGGTGAATGCAAGTACCGTGGCATCGGCTAATTGAAAACATATGGGAGTTTTCGGAAAGGGGGTCCAGGGGGAAAACCCTTTTGCAAAAGGGTTTTCCCCCTGGCATTCTTCTTTCTGGAAAGCACGCGTAGGATGTGGTGAGCGAAGCGAACCGCATCTGTCGAGGTATTTGGCTGAATTTGGCTGGGCACGATGTGGTGGTCTTGCGGCGCCGTGAACGCATAAATGCGGAAGGAACCGCGAGCGATGCGGTTCATTTCATTTACCGCATCCTACGTGCTTAAATTTAGAAGCCGACGGTATTCGGCTCCGCAAGGGACAACCTAAAAAGGAGCATATATATGAATCGAGGCGCTTTAACCATACGCCGAATGACGAGAAGCGAAATCGACATCGCCATAGACTGGGCTGAAGCAGAAGGTTGGAATCCTGGAATCCATGATGCGGATTGTTTCTACGCGGCAGATCCGAATGGGTTTTTCATTGGATTGTTGAATGATGAGCCTGTAGCAATGGTTTCGGCTGTTGCATACGAAGATTCGTATGGATTTATGGGGTTCTACATCGTGAAGCCGGAGGTCCGCAACAGAACTTATGGACTGCAGTTGGTCGATGTGGGCCTGCGATATTTGGAAAACCGTTGCATAGGGGCAGATAGTGTCAGGCCGGACCTGGTTTCCCGTATGTGGCCCCAGTTCAAGCCTGCTTTCACGAGCTATCGCGTTGAGTGGGTTAAAGATCGACAGCTACCCTTGGATGCTGAGGTCATCGAGCTTTCCCAAATACCATTTTCAATCTTCGCCGCATACGATCGCGAAGTCTTCGGGCATGCTAGAGAAGCTTTTCTAAAATGTTGGATAAGCCGACCAGGAACAAGGGCTTTGGGCATTATGAAAGATGACCGACTTGCGGCATATGGGGTCATAAGGCCGTGCCGAGTAGGATTCAAAGTCGGCCCTCTCTTTGCGAACAATGCGGAATTGGCCGGGACGCTATTCCAGGCTCTTACGGCAGGCGCTCCAATGGGCGCTCAAATCTATCTGGACACACCGGAAAGAAACCCTGATGCGGTAACTATCGCTCAAAGCTATGGCATGACGGAAGTGTTCAAGGCTACCAGAATGTATAACAGACAAGAACCGAGCCTTCCTCTGGCTAAATGGTTTGGCGTGACCAGCTTTGAACTTGGATAGCCTTATCGTGGGAAAGAATGCGGGAACCCCTTTTTTGCAAATTTCTTGCCTTTCTTCTTTGGGCCAACGAATCCATCGTCCATCTCGATGATTCCGGCCAGTTGGTAGGCCGAATCTCGATCCGCCATTGCTTTGCGGATCTTATGACCCATCGACCACACCGT
>Ga0172371_10000367_pt1 | contig 69413 bp, 68 predicted proteins | sample Lak12m_FD_114543 | JGI IMG/M metagenome (GOLD analysis project Ga0172371, IMG submission 114543) | Freshwater microbial communities from Kabuno Bay, South-Kivu, Congo - kab_022012_12m | ecosystem: Environmental > Aquatic > Freshwater > Lake | place: Democratic Republic of the Congo: South-Kivu... | reverse complement strand
GAATATTCCATCATCGCATTTAACGCCCTGCTGCGCTATTACGCGGCGGATTACGACCTGCTGATTAACACCAGCAATAGCCTGCTCTTTTTACCCGAAAATAAAAATGTCTTAAGTTACATCTTTTACCCAAGAGAGGGCAGGCTACGCTCTGATGCATTTAGCATTCATGAGCCAGAAAAAATCATCCCGCCATACTCTCCCGCTTTTTTCTCGCGGCGTTTACTGCGAACTCTCTACCGCGCGCGGCGACTGCGCCCGCATCATCGCATTGTAGCCATGACGAAATTCACCCGCGCCGCGTTGGAAGAAGAATACCCGGAACTCGCCGCCGCCGACCTGCCGGTTATTTATCCGCCGGTGGAAATTGAAGATATGCGGCAAGGCGACGCTTCCGTCAAACGTTCGGACGTGGTTTCGATTGGGCGTTTTGTGAAAGATAAAAGACAGTTGGAGCAAATTCGGCTTGCCGCGCGCCTGCCAGAACTAACTTTTCATATTGTCGGCTTTGTTGGCAACTATGCTTACTACCGTCAATGTGAACGCCTGATTAAAGATTTACATTTGCCGAATGTCCAGTTGCATCCAAACGCTTCGCATGAACAAATGGCGGAAATTCTCAAGCGTTCGCGTTACTTTATTCATACGTTAATCAATGAGCCTTTTGGCATTACCGCTGTGCAAGCGGCGGCGGCGGGCTGTCTGCCTTTGGTGCACGCCTCCGGCGGTCAGCAGGAGGTTGTTCCCTACCCGCAGTTGCAATACCATACTCTCGAAGAAATTCCAAATTTGATTTTAAATCTGGAAAATTTGGACGCGCCCGCATGGAGCGAACTTCACGCCAGTTTGTATCGGCATATCTGCGAACAATACGGCGAATCTATATTTGACCAAAAAATGCAAGCCGTCCTGCGGGACGCCTTGGGTTATCCGGCTTTGACGGAGTCTCCCCTATGAAAAAAATTAGAAAGTAAGGAATAAAAAGATTGCGAACTTCAAGCCGAGAGGTAAAGGTTGTTATGTTTGAAGAAATACTTACCCGAATTGTTAGGCGTATACCTAATAGAATTAAAGCGCCCTTCATGCGTATGTATGACTTTATTGCCAGTTATTATTATAAATACTCGAACTCATACGCTGCATTATTAAATTTGAATAAGTATTTCAACAATTTCAATCAGCCGCCAGACATACTCTATCTTGGAGATTCGGTCCTTAAAAATGTGTCTTATTACGACACAGACAAGAGAACCATTAATGAAATGCTGGAAGATGACTTGCCAAGTTTTGTCAGCATGGCTAGTATTTACCAATCTGCTTATCATCCTGGCGTATATTATTCTTTATTGAAAGCGATTCAGGCAATGAAAAAGAAGCCTAAAATCATATTGCTTCCAGTTAATTTAAGATCGTTTTCTCCTCAATGGGATTTACACCCAAAATATCAGTTTGAGACGGAAATAAACGCATTGGAAAAATACAGCCAAATTCGCAATGTAAATGCGATTAAATTGGATTGCCAAACAATTCCTCCTGCTTTATTTGAAGAATATGACGCGTCGCCTGTTCTCTACCCAAATACCTTCTTGAACCGAGTTGGGCAATTCAGGTTGCTGGTTAATTCTCGCGCGGAAACAGAAGAGCAGAAAAAGTTTCGACTTGCCCATGTTTTTATTTTTCACTATATGCATACGCTTTTGCCTACGCATAGAAAACTGGTTTTGCTCCACAAAATATTAGAGATTTTTCAAGAGATTGACGTGTCTGCGTTGATTTATATAACGCCCATTAATTATCAAGCAGGGAATAAGTATGTAGGGGAATCTTTTTCTAAAAAAATAAAATTAAATGTTGATACTGTGTTAACCGTTCTTGGAAAATGCTTGACCTCAAGTAAATTTATATTTTGGGATGCGAGTATGCTTTTGCAGTCGGATTCTTTTGTTCATAACGATATTGCAAATGAGCATCTTAATCAAGCAGGGCGAAGTTTTTTGTCTTCAAACGTAAAGACAAAAATAATGGAACTGTACTATGCTTTACCTAAACATTCCATTGGGTAATCAAAAGACTGACGGATAAAGGATGCGAAGTAACGCCGTGTTGTTAAGGAGACAAAATGATTAAGAAAATAAGGAAACTTATTGCCAAATTTCTCCCGGTATGGCTGATGGATATTTTATCTGCCTTCCAATTAAGAAGGAATTTGTACTACCGTAGAATTGAAAATTTAGTTATTAGAGAATCAGGGCTTTTGGATGACGGCGTTCCATTTATTCAATTAGAAAGCGGACGCATCTTTTACGGCTACTTGCCTACTCCGGAACAGCGCGCCTATCACCGCTATATGTTGCCGCAGCGCATTAAATCTCATTTATCGGAAGACTGCATTAACGTTGCCTACGATATTGTGCTGCGCTATGTAGGTCCCGCCTCCTCGCAAGACGCGGTGAGTCAGGGAAAATATTATGATTTTTCAGAGGGCAATACGGTGGTAGAAGCCGGAGCGTATATGGGCTATTACGCCCTGCGCGCCGCAGAGTTGGTCGGCGCAAGCGGCAAGGTGATTGCCATTGAGGCGGTGGAAGAAAACTTTGCGCTACTCCAACGAAACATTACCGCAATTTGCAAGGCGGTCTGGAACGTCCCCGGCGAGTTGTCTTTTCAGCGCCATGCGCGCCAGCAAGCCAGCGCTATTCGCGGCGTAGTAGAAGCGGATGAGAATTTCGCCGTTCCGTGCGATACGCTGGATAATATTTTGAAACAGGCGCAAGCTGCCCGCCCGCAATTTATTCGCATCCAAGTAAACGGCGCGGAGCGCGAAACGCTGCAAGGCATGAGCGAGACTTTGCAAACGCAGCCAACGCTTTTAATTGCCGCCATTTATCAACGAGACGGCGCGCCCGCCTACAAGGCAATTAGCGCCGAATTGGAACAACGCGGTTACAACGTCATGGTGCGGCGCGGAAACATCCTCGCAGTCGCGCGTGCAACAAATTGAAATTTCACATGACTGCGTTTTTTCGCCGCATTTTGCCTAAAATTTTTGGGCGCGATATTTTAGACCTGCTCAATCATTCTAAAAATTATTTTTTTACCGCCGCTTTCGCGCAAGGGATTATCTTTTTGGCGATGCCGTTGCTCACGCGCATTCTTTCGCCCGCCGACTACGGCATTTACCAAGTCTTTCGCTCTTACGCGGAGATTTTTGCCATCCTGCTTACGCTCAACTTTCACGGCGCAGTCTCAAGATATTATTACGACTCGCGCCCCGACTTGAACGAATTTGTGGGCGCGTCTATTTTGGGCAGTCAGCTGGCAATAGCTGTCGCCGCGCTTGTTCTGTTTTTTTCCCCCATTCAAATTGCCGAGTTTCTAAAAATTCCCGTTACGCTGGTCTGGCTGCTGGTTGGCGTCACCGCCATTAAGGTTGTAGATTCTGTATTCAATCAATTAACGGTTGCGGCAAAAGAAAGCCAAAGATATTCTCTGGTCAATAACGCGCGCGCCATTCTGTCTTTATCTTTGGGCGTGGCGCTCGCTTTGCTTCTGAAACAAGATAAATACTACGGGTTAGCCTTCGGTCAGGCGCTGGGCGGCTTGCTTGTAGGCGTTTACATTTTTACGCTGATACGCGACAAAATTCATTGGCGCGTCAAACGGGAGCATCTTATTTTCATCGTGGGCTACTCTGTGCCGCTTGTGCCGTATGTGGTTAGCACCATGTTTTTGGATAAATTAGACCGCATCCTCATCAATAAAATTGTCAGCGCAAGCAGCGCGGGCTTGTATAGCTTTGCCTACAATATTGGCATGGTGGTCAGCATGGTGACGGACGCGCTCAACGGCGCGTTTATTCCAGATTGGTTTCGCCTGATGCGCGAAGAAAAATACGAAGAAGTAAACGTCATTACGCTTAAAACCTTCCGTTTTGTGTTGCTGGCTTCTGTGGGCGCGCTGCTTTTTTCTTACGAAGTCTTCGCGCTCATTTCCAGCGCGGAATATCATGCCGCCCTTTTGATTATGCCCATTATCATTTCGGGCTACCTTTTTGACTTCTTATCAAAAGTTTATTTGCGTAATCTTGGGCTTGCCAGAAAAATGTTGGAAGCTTCGTTGTTGGGCATTATTACAGTGGCGCTAAACTTTGGGCTGAACGTTATTTTTCTGCCCATCTTTGGCTATGTCGCGGCGGCTTATTCCACGTTGGCTTCTTATGTCTTTTTAACCGCGCTGGCATGGGCGACTTCAAAATATATTCTCAAACATACGGTGGTGCCTTGGCGCATTTTTATTGTTCCGTTGGCGTACTTTGCGCTGGCGCTGACCTCTTATTACGTTATTACGGAGATGCAAATTGAGACGCTCTGGAAACTGGCGCTAAAAGCGCTGGTGATGGCGTTATTTAGTCTGGCGCTGTTTCGCAGTTCCAAACGGGCGCGGGTTAATTAACTATGCAAGCAGGTTTATCTCTTTCGACCAACGCGGTGAATTATGCGTGGACGCAATTTCTGCAACGCGCAGGCGCTTCGTATGACCTCGTTCCGTTTTTTTACGGCAATCCCTCAGAGGCGAGATTCTCCTCGCCGGGCGTGATTGTCTGCCCGTGCGCTCCCGATGCGTGGAATCAGATTCTTCATGCGCCGCCGCGCTCCCTCGCTTGGATTCCGCTTTCCTCTGCTTTGCCTGCGGGCGGCAGCGCGCCGTTTGAAAACGACATCCCGATTCTCTTTTGGGGCGCGGGCTTTGAGCGCGGCAAACCTTTTGCCGCGCAACGCGAAGACGGCTCAATTATTTTCTACGCCGATATTTTCTCCGCCGCCGTTTTTATGCTCTCGCGCTGGGAGGAAACTGTCAGCGAAGAGCGCGATATACATGACCGTTTTCCTGTAACCGCCAGCGCGGCGTACCAGCAGGGCTTTTTAGACCTTCCCATCATAGACCAATACGCGCTGATTTTGCGCGCGTGGCTGAAAAAAATTGCGCCGCAGGGGGCGCTCGCTGCGCCGCAGCCCGCGTTAAATCTGACGCATGATATAGACTGGACGATGCGCTTTCCCAACCCCGTCCGTTTTTTTCGCATGGCGGGCGGCGAGTTAATGAAAAAGAAAAACTTAAAAGGCTTTGCGCGTCAAATTCACAATTTATACATTCAAGCGGTTCATCCATCGCAAGATGAATACCTTCAATCTATTGATACGCTGGCGGAGATTTCTGAAGCGAACGGCGCGCGCAGCCATTTTTACTTTATGGCGGCGCGGCGCGGAAAATATCAACAGGGCTACAACTGCGCCGCCCCGCTGACTCGCCGCTGCATGGCAGACCTGCTTCAACGCGGGCATCAAATTGGAATTCACCCGGGTTATGAGACCTACCAAAACCCGCAACTGTTAATGGAAGAAAAACGGCGCTTGGAAGACGCGCTGGGCGTGAACGTTTCTGGCGGGCGGCAACATTTTCTGCGCTTTGCCGCGCCCGCTACATGGCGGCATTGGGCGCAAGCGGGCTTGCAATTTGATTCTACGTTGGGCTACGCCGACTACGAAGGCTTTCGTTGCGGCACATGCTACCCTTATTCACCGTTTGATTTGCAAGCCGACCAAATTCTTCCCATTGAGGAAATTCCGCTCATTGTGATGGAAGTTACGCTGCGACTCTACCGTCATCTTTCTGCGGAGGAGGGCAGGCTGCGAATTTTGGAACTTGCCCGCCGCTGTTTTGCCGTTGGCGGCGCGTTTACCCTGCTTTGGCATAATACCTCTCTGGTGGATGAATGGGCGGAGTGGGCTGCTCTGTACCCGCGCATTGTTCAAGAACTGGCGGAACTGCGCCGCGAGTTTATGGCGAACCCATGAAGAAAAAGATTCTCGTCATGGTAAACCATGACCCCAACGTTAGCCCGCGTCCGCATCGCATGGCGGGCTGGCTAAAAGATAAATACGCCGTGACCGTCCTCGCCCGTCAGCCCTTACAAATGGAAGGGCTGGCGCAAACGCTTACAATGGACGCGCGCGGTCTGTTCGGCGTTTCCTCAAAAAACGCATCATCTTTGCAAAAAGTAAAAGCGCTTTTTGTGCGCTTGCAAATGTTCTTCCAAAAAAACTATGAAGGTTTGGTGTGGTCAAGTCTGGGCGAGCCGCATGAGATTCTTTCGCAACTGCGGGCGCAAGGCTTTGACTTCATCATCTCGCACGATTGCACTCTGCTGCCGCTGGCTTTTGCCATCAAAGCGGATTCTCGCGCAAAGGTTCTCTTGGACGCGCGCGAATACTACCCGCGTAATTTTGAAGACCAACCCTTGTGGCGCTTGTTTATTCAACCCGTAAATAAATATCTCTGTAAAACTTATTTGCCGCGCTGCGACCATCTCTTTACCGTTAGCGCGGGCTTGGCGCGGGAATATGAGCGTGAATACGGCGTAAGCCCGCAAGTATTAATGAGTCTGCCCGCCGCTCAACCCATGCAACCGCAACCGGTTTGCACGGAAAAAATTCGCATCATTCATCACGGTTCGGCGAGTCCCTCTCGTAAAATTGAACAAATGATAGCCATAATGCCGTACTTGGACGAGCGCTTTACCCTCGACCTCATGTTGGTCGGCGGCGGCGCATATGATAAAAAATTGCGCCGCATGGCAGCCGCCGCGCCGCGCGCGCGCATGATTCCGCCTGTGCCAATGCCGCAAATTACGACCTTTCTTAACCAATACGATATTGGGCTCTTCCTTGTGCCGCCCAGCAACTTTAACCTAAAATATACTCTGCCCAATAAACTATTTGAATTCATTCAAGCGCGGTTGATGGTGGCGATTGGACCCAGCGTGGAAATGCAAAAACTCGTTCAGCAGTATGATTGCGGCGTGGTCGCCGCCGATTTCTCCCCGCAAGCGCTGGCGCAGAAATTGAATAGTCTCGCCCCGCAAGAGATTCTGCGCTACAAACAAAACGCCCACCTTGCCGCAGCCGAGCTCAACGCTGAAGCCAATCGGCGCATGGTCTTGCAGGTCATTCAATCGTTGGAGGAAGAGCTGTGAACGCCCATCAAATAATAAAAAAAATTTTAGATACCCCGCCGCGCGGCATGTACCATGAATTGCGCGCCAAATGGTTTGCGGCGCAAGCGCTGCCCGCTTTTGACGAGCGCCGCCCGGCTGTCTTTGTTCTCTCCACCGGCAGGGTCGGCACGGAGACTCTGGACGCGCTCTTTCAACTTGCGGGCAATCTCTTCTCGCGCCATGAGCCCGCGCCAAAACTATACCGCCTATCGCAGAGCGCTTACCAAAATCAAGACAGCCCGCTGGCAAAAGAAATTCTGACGCAGGCGTTTCTTGCCGCCCGCGAAGACTTGTTAAATTACTCGCTCAAAGGCGGCAGAGGCTATGCCGAAACCAGCCCGCAGGTCACTTTTCTTGCGCCCATGATTTTGCAAGCGTTGCCGCAGGCTCGCTTTATTCACCTCATCCGCGACCCGCGCGCGGTGGTTCGTTCTGGAATGCGCCGCAAATGGTACGCCGGACAGGCATACGACGCCACGCGCATTACGCCCCGCCCGCAAGATGTCGCTTTTACCCATTGGAGCGCGTACAGCCCGTTTGAAAAAAATCTGTGGTTGTGGAACGAAACCAACCGCTGGATTCTCTCCTTTTTGGCGAATCTGCCTGAGGGTCAAAAAATGGCGTTTCATTCCGAAGATTTGTTCGCGGGCGCAGAATCCGCGCTGACGCAGTTATATCAATTTATTTCCGCGCCCATGCCGTCCGCCTCCGCGTTGAAAAAAATATTGGGAAAGAAACTCAACGCGCAACGTAGCGGAGAATTCCCCGCCGCTGACGGTTGGACCGAAGAGCAAACGCGGCGGCTAAAAGAGATAACGGGCGAGACCGCCCGCGTTGTAGGCTACTCGTTGGAATAGCCGCGCTTTTTGCCGCCTTTTCTACCTTCTCACCGAAAGAGAGACTCGTCACCATGAAAATCCTCACCGTAGTCGGCGCGCGCCCGCAATTCATTAAGGCTGCCGCTGTCAGCCGCGCGCTTAGAAAACAACACAAAGAGATTCTCGTTCACACCGGGCAGCATTATGACCAAAAAATGTCCGATGTCTTCTTTGAAGAACTGCAAATCCCCAAGCCAGACCATCTCCTGCAAGTCGGCTCTGCCAAGCACGGCGCGCAGACCGGCGAAATGCTTGCGCGCCTCGAACCCATTTTAGAAGATGAAAAGCCGGACTGCGTCCTCGTTTACGGCGACACCAACTCCACGCTGGCAGGCGCGCTGACCGCTGCCAAACTTCACATCCCTGTCGCGCATGTGGAAGCTGGGCTGAGAAGCTTCAACCGCGACATGCCGGAAGAAATTAACCGTGTCCTCACTGACCACCTCTCCGCTTTATTGTTTTGCCCTTCGGATAAATCTGCCGCACAACTTGCGGCAGAGGGAGTCGCCTCTGGCGTGCATGTTGTGGGTGATGTGATGTACGACTCCATTCTGCAATACACCGGCATTGCCGAAAAAAACTCGCGCATTCTTGCTACGCTCAACGCGCAGCCCAAGACGTATCTGCTTGCCACCCTGCACCGCCCGGTGAATGTGGATGACCCGCAGACTCTCTTTCATCTGCTGGAAACCTTCAACGAAATCGGCGAAACGATTCTCTTCCCCGCGCACCCGCGCACCCGTAAGATGATAGAAGCGGCGCGATTCTCTACGGGCGAAAATATCCGCTTCATCGAGCCTTTCGGCTACCTCGATATGCTCTGGGTGGAAAAAAACGCCCGCCTCATCCTCACCGATTCCGGCGGCGTACAAAAAGAAGCTTATTGGATGAAAGTCCCCTGCGTTACCCTGCGCGAAGAGACCGAATGGGTCGAGACGGTTCAATCTGGCTGGAACACGCTGACGGGCGCAAACCGCGAGAAAATTTTAGCCGCCGTGCGGAATTTCCGCGCCCCAGCGGAACACCCGCCCTTGTTTGGCGATGGCAGCGCCAGCGAAAAGATAACGCGCTGCCTGACGAATTTCTTTCCCGCTTGATTCAAGCGCCAAAAAGAAATTAGGAGACAAAACTTTATATGAAGCAAACGGCGCTTATTACGGGCGGTTTTGTGAGGCGGCGCGCATTTCGCTGCGCGCTTCTCTGATGGCAATGCTGAAAGATTGGCGCATCAAGTTGAAAGAGGAATCTCTATGAATTGGACTGGAAAAAAAGCGCTAGTCACCGGCGCAGGCGGCTTTATTGCCAGCCACCTAACGGAGCGCCTTGTCCGCGCGGGCGCAGATGTGCGCGCTTTTGTGCGATACAACTCGCGAAATGACGTCGGGATGTTGAAGTATCTGCCCGCCGATGTTTTCTCTCAACTGGATTTGATATATGGCGACCTGCGCGACCCCGAAGCGGTGCGCGGCGCGGATACGGTCTTTCATCTTGGCGCGTTAATTGCCATTCCCTACTCTTATGTGCATCCGCGTGAGGTGATTGACGTGAACGTGATGGGAACGCTGAACGTGTTAAGCGCCGCGCGTGATTTTGAAGTCCGCCGCGTGGTGCATACTTCCACTAGTGAAGTGTACGGCACGGCGCAGTATGTCCCCATTGATGAGAAACATCCCTTGCAGGGGCAGTCGCCTTATTCCGCTAGTAAAATTGGCGCGGATAGAATCGCGGAGAGTTTCTTTCGCTCGTTCAATTTGCCTGTCTGCACGTTGCGCCCCTTCAATACCTATGGACCGCGCCAGTCTGCCCGCGCGGTGATTCCTACCATCATCGTGCAGGCTCTGACCCGCAATCAGATTAAACTCGGCAGCCTCGACCCTTCCCGTGATTTTACTTTTGTCAGCGACACGGCGGAGGGCTTTGTTCAAATGGCGCAAGCGGAAAACGCGCTGGGCGAAGAAATAAATCTTGGCAATGACAACGCCATCCGTATTGGCGATTTGGCGCAGAAAATTCTGCGGTTGATGGATAAAGACTTGCCCATTGTCGCGGACGCGCAGCGCATTCGCCCCGCCAAGAGCGAGGTGATGAAGTTGTGGGCGTCCAACGAAAAGGCGCAAAAAATCTTGGGTTGGCGTCCGCGCGTCTCTTTGGATGACGGACTGCGCGCCGTCATTGATTGGGTCTCCGCTCATCTTGACCTTTACAATCCCGACCAATATACGGTGTAACCATGAAAGCGATTATTCTTGCGGGCGGCAAGGGAACGCGCCTTGCGCCTTATACAACGGTTTTTCCAAAGCCTTTGATGCCGATTGACGATATGCCTATTATCGAAATTGTCATTCGGCAATTGAAGCAACACGGATTCGATGACGTCACTTTGGCTGTTGGCTATCTGGCGGAATTGTTGATGGCGTACTGCGGCGATGGGAGCAAGTTTGGCGTGAATCTTAACTACTCCCGCGAGGAGCAGCCGCTTGGCACAGCGGGACCTTTATCGCTCATCCCTAATTTGAATGAAACCTTTTTGGTGATGAATGGCGACCTGCTGACGACGATTGATTACAACGCCATGTTGCAATATCACCGCGAACGCGGCGCGATAGCCTCGATTGCCTGCTATCAGCGCGATGTGAAGGTTGACTTTGGCGTTATTGAAGCTAATGCGAATCACTGGATTACGAATTATGTTGAAAAACCGACCTTGCATTATTCAGTCAGCATGGGCATTTACATTTTTGAGCCGAAGATTTTTGACTATATTCCGAGCGGGCAATACCTTGACCTGCCCGACCTTGTGAAGAAACTTCTGGCTGCTGGACAGGGCGTAAACATCTTCCGCTTTAACGGTTACTGGCTGGATATTGGCAGGCATGACGACTACGAAAAAGCCATCCATGAATTTGAGGAACACCGCGCCGAGTTCTTGCCGAATTATTCCAACAATCTGCCCGTCCCTCCCGTCGCAAAGTGACATTCCTCCCCGCCGTTTTTTCTGCGCGGCGCGGCATGGTAAGATATTTGCAAGGTAAAAAATGAGTCTGTCCACGCTGCCTTTTGTCTATCTCTTCTATGGGCTTGCCTTCTTCAGCATGGGGTTGGTGGTTTCCATTGAAGGCGGGCGTTCCAGCGATGCGCGTTTAAGGATGGCGTTGCGCCCGTTGGCGGCGTTTGGCTTTGTGCATGGACTTCATGAGTGGGTCGAAATGTTTCGCTCCATTCGCGCCTTTCCCCCGGCTTGGCTCGGCGTGATAGACGTGATTGGATTGAGCTTTCTCGTTTTTTCTTTTCTATCGCTGGCTGCCTTTGGCGCATATTTGGCGCTGGGCAGCGAATCTACTTGGCGCGTTAGCCTGCTCGTCCCTTTAAGCATGGAAGCGCTGTGGGTTTTTGGGCTGACTCAAATTCAAGCCGCCTACCCGCTGAACGCCCTGCCCGACGTTGTAGATGTGTGGAGTCGCTACGCGCTGGCTGTTCCCGCCAGTTTGCTCGCCGCCGCCGGTCTTGTTGTGCAACAGCGCGCCTTTCGCCGCAGCGGACTCATCCGTTTTGGGCAAGACAGTTTGTGGGCGGCAGTGGCTTTTCTTTGGTATGGCTTGGTGGGGCAAACTTTTTTTCGCATCGTGCAGGAAGCGCTCAACAACGTCATCAAACATTCCCGCGCCACCAATGTCAATATCAAAGTGGAATATCGCGCTTGCAAAGCCTTTATCCATGTGCGCGATAACGGGCTGGGCTTTGACTTGGAATCTGCGGGCAATCGCGGCGGGCGAATTTCTCTTGGCTTGGCAGGCATGAAAGAACGCGCTGCGCTGCTGGGCGGTTCGCTTCACGTTAGCTCGCGCCCTAACTACGGCACGGAAATAGAAGCCGTCATTCCATGCGAAGCCGAACGAAAGGAAACCAATGATACGCCTCTTGCTGGTGGATGACCACGCCGTTGTGCGGATTGGCTTGAAAATGCTGCTTGCCGGTCATAGCGAATTTGAAGTGGCGGGCGAAGCCGATTCCGCCGCCGCTGCTTTGCAAGCCGCTCTCACGCTGCGCCCGGACGTTATCCTCATGGATATTGGCTTGCCGGATAAAACCGGCATTGAAGCCACCCGCGAGATTAAAGCGAATTTTCCAGAGGCAAAAATTGTGGCGCTGACCATTCACGAAGACCAGGAATACTTTTTCCAAATGCTTAACGCGGGCGCGTCCGGTTATGTGCCAAAACGCGCCGCGCCGGAGGAACTCATCTCCGCTATTCGCGCCGCCGCTCAAGGCGAGGTGTATATTTATCCCTCGCTGGCAAAATGGCTCGTCCATGACTATCTCAACGCGGAAAATTCCGCCGAGCAAAAAGCCAGTTTGGATGGACTCACCGAGCGCGAGCGCGAAGTCCTCGCCCGTCTTGCCGAAGGCGAAACCAATGAGCAAATTGCCGCCGCTCTGGTCATCAGCCCAAAAACGGTGGAGCGTCACCGCGAAAACTTAATGAGAAAACTCAACCTGCATTCCCGCTCCGCCTTAGTGCGTTACGCCATTTGCAAGGGCGTCATTCAACCTTAAACTTGTAACCTTCAACCCTAACTCTGCCCCATGAAACAACTCCTCCAAAATATCAAAGACGGCAAGACCTTAATAGAAGAAATCCCGACCCCAACCCCGCATGATGGGCAGGCATTAGTGCGCGTCCATGCTTCGCTCGTCTCTGCTGGCACGGAACGCATGGTGGTGGAATTTGCGGAAAAGAGTCTGGTTGGCAAAGCTCGCTCCCGCCCAGACCTTGTAAAACAAGTTTTAGAAAAAGCCAAACGAGAAGGAGTCCTGCCTACCTTGCAAGCCGCCTTCAACCGATTAGACCAACCCATGCCGCTGGGTTATTCCTCTGCTGGCGAAATTGTTGCGCTGGGCAAAAATATGCGCGGCTTCAAAGTAGGGCAGCGCGTGGCTTGCGCGGGCGGCGGCTACGCCGTTCATGCGGAATATAACCTTGTGCCGCGTAACCTGCTGACGCCGCTCCCCAAAAGCGTGGATTTTGAATCCGCCGCCTTCACCACGCTGGGCGCAATTGCCCTGCATGGCTTGCGTTTGGCGCAGCCTCAACTGGGCGAGCGCGTTGCCGTCATTGGGCTGGGCTTGCTCGGCTTGATGACGATTCAAATGGCGGCGGCGGCGGGCTGTCATGTTCTTGGCGTGGATTTAGACCCCGCGCGCGTTGCGTTAGCGCAATCGCTCGGCTGCCGCGCCGCGCTCCGCCCGCAAGCCGAATCTGCGGCGGCGGCTTTTACCGCCCATCGCGGGTTTGACGCGGTTATCATCTGCGCGGACACCTCGTCCAACGACCCGATTCAACTGGCGGGAGTCATTGCCCGTGACCGCGCAAAGATTGTCGCCACCGGCGCGGTGGGCTTGAACCTTCCCCGCAAAATTTACTACGAAAAAGAATTGGACTTCATCAACTCCCGCTCCTATGGACCCGGACGTTATGATTCCAGTTATGAAGAAAACGGCAACGACTACCCGCTGGGCTACATCCGCTGGACGGAGGGGCGCAACTTTGAGGCGGTGGTAGAAATGCTGGCGGCGGGGACGTTGGATGTGAAACCCTTAATCACCCATCGCTTCCCCATTGATGAGGGCGTCAAGGCATATCAGGTCATCACCGGCAAACGCAAAGAATCTTTCTTGGGTGTGTTGCTCCAATACCCGCAACCTTCAACCTCCAACCCGCAACCTGCAACCTTAAACCTGCAATCTGTAACCTTTAACCTGCAACCTGCAACCGTAAATCTCGGCGTTCTTGGCGCGGGGCTGTATGCCAATGCCACCCTACTGCCTGTTTTGAAAAAAAACAAAGAAATAAACCTGATGGGAATTGCCTCCTCTGGCGGGCTGCACGCCCAACATTCTGGCAAAAAATTTGGCTTTCAATACGCAACCTCTTCCGAGGATGAGATTCTGCGCGACCCAAACATCAACGCGGCGGCGATTTTAACCCGTCACGACAGCCACGCCGACCTTGTCCTTCGCGCCTTGCAGTCCGGCAAGCACGTCTTTGTAGAAAAACCGCTGGCGTTAAATTTGAATCAACTGGCGAAGATAGAAAAGCAATTGCGCGCTCCCAATTCCCCGCTGCTGACGGTGGGCTTTAACCGCCGCTTTTCCCCGCTGGCAAAATCCCTCTTTAATTTTTTTGTCAGTCGTCAAGAGCCGCTGCACGCGCATTACCGCGTCAATGCGGGCTACATCCCCGCCAATCATTGGACGCAGGACGAGAATCTCGGCGGCGGCAGAATCATCGGCGAGGCTTGCCATTTTATTGACTTGATTACTTATCTGGTCGGGGAGCCGCCCATCTCCGTCAGCGCGCGCGCCTTGCCGAACCTGGGCAAATATCAAGAAGATAACGTCAGCATGACCTTCGCCTTCCCAGACGGTTCGCTGGGCGTAGTGGATTATCTTGCCAACGGCGACAAGTCTTTTGCCAAAGAGCGGCTGGAGGTCTTCTGCGGCGGCGGCATTGCCGTGCTGGATGATTACGCCTCGCTGGCGACTGTTAAAGACGGACAAAAGAAAACGCAACGCATGGCGCAAGATAAAGGTTGGCGCGAGGAAATAGCCGCTTTTGCGCGCGCAATTCAAACGGGCGGGCAGCCGCCCATTCCCTATGTAGACCTCTTTGGCGTAACGCGCGCTTCCTTCGCGGCTTTAGAATCATTGCGACAAGATGGGCGCGCCGTGCGCGTGTAAAATAAAAAAGCCGTCGGATTTCTCCGGCGGCTTTTTTATTGCCATTTTCGACGCTATTTAATTCATAGCGCTGGAAAGGCTGGAGTTGATGGTGCTGAACACATTGCCAATCAATGGTCCAAGAATCATCATCGCAGCAATGACCACAATAGCAACTAAAACGAGGATGAGCGCATATTCTACAAGACCTTGGCCTTTTTCTTTAGGGGCGAATAACATGATGGATTTTCTCCTTTCTTTTAGATTTCTCGCAAAACTATTTACGAGATGCCCCCATTATATAACATCCCGCAAAAATGTCAAATGGGCGTATAAAGATGTAAACAGCATGTAAGGTCGTTAACGGGTTTTCATTTCGGTCAGTTTTCCTGCTGCGGCGAGACTCCACCCGCCCAGCAGAATCAGCCAGCCCGTTGCAAGGATGCGTTTCATCTTGGGTTGCCCACTAAATCTAACTTTGGCGCAATTCGCCGCATGGCGAGAATCACGTTGCCGACATGCTCCCAGAGTTCCACGTTCAAGTCTTTGGCGTTGGCTTCCATCTCTGCGCGGTTGGTTCCGGCGGCAAAGGCTTTATCTTTCCATTTCTTTTTGACAGAGGAGGCTTCCAAATCCATCAGAGAGCGCGAGGGGCGCACAAGGGCAACGGCGGTGATGAGTCCGGTGACTTCATCGCAGGCGGCGAGCGTCTTGCGCCGCAGGGTGTTGCGCGGAACGCCGGTGTGGTCGGCGTGGCTGAGGATGTCTTGAATCAATTCCTCGCTGACGCCGCGCTCCCGCAGGATGGGCGCGCCCGCAGTGGGATGTTCTTCCAGCGTGGGGTGAATCTCCCAGTCGAAGTCGTGCAGCAAACCTAGCAAGCCCCAGGTCTCCGCGTCTTCGCCAAATTTTTCGGCGTAAAAGCGCATGGCGGTTTCCACCGAGAGCATGTGGCGGACCAGCCCTTCATTTTTGACGAATTCACGCACCAACAATAGACCTTCTTCTCGATTCATGTTGCCTCCTAAAAAAATAAAGACATCACGGAGCGCAAAATCTCCTGATTTTGCATTTGTTCCATCCAAAGTCTGGAGACTTTGGACTCCGCTCCGAAGGGCAATGGTATCATAAGCGCTTCGATTCCCTTTTAGGATACATCCATGACTCATACTAACGATTCGCACATCGGACATGACCCTTACGCCGCGCTGCGTCACTCTGATTTTCGCCTGCTGCTTTCGGGCAGGTTCATTGCCTCTTTTGGAATGGAGATGTTGAGTTTCGCCGTTGCGTGGGAACTGTGGCTGCGTACGCACAGCGCCTTTGTGCTGGGGCTGGTTGGCTTGGCGCAAGCGCTGCCAGTGATTGCCTTCTCGCTTCATGCCGGGCATGTAGCAGACCAATTCAATCGCCGCCGCATTGTGATTCTGGCGCATCTACTCACAGGGCTGAGCGCCTTGGGCTTGGCGTATCTTTCCTACTCCTCTGGCTCGCTGCCTCTCATCTTTCTCTGCCTGTTTGGAATTGGCGTGGCGCGCGCCTACAATGACCCCGCGCTTTCTGCCCTTGTGCCAGAGACTATCCCTGTGCGGCTTTTCACCAGCGCGGCAACTTGGAACAGCAGCGCTTGGCAAACCGCTTCCATTGTGGGACCTGCCGCCGCGGGTCTGCTGGCGGCGTGGCTGCACAGCGTCACGTTGATTTATGTGATAGAAGCGCTTGGCGCGCTGGTCTTCATTGCGCTGGTCACAATGATACAAAGCAAGCCCCTGCCGCTGGCGGAAAAATCAGAAACATGGGAATCGCTGCGACAGGGATTGAATTTTGTGCGTAGCAATAAAATCATCCTCTCCGCCATTACGTTGGATATGTTCGCCGTTTTGTTTGGCGGCGCGGTGGCGCTGCTGCCCATTTACGCCACAGATATTCTTAAGGTGGGCGCGGAGGGCTTAGGTATTATGCGCGCCGCCCCGTCCATTGGCGCGCTGCTGATGGCATTTTTGTTGGCGAATTTGCCGCCGATGAAAAACGCGGGGCGTACCTTGTTATGGGCTGTGGCGGGCTTTGGCGTAGCGACGGTGGTCTTTGGCTTATCCACTTCATTTTTGCTTTCGCTTGTCATGCTGGGCTTGCTCGGCGCGTTGGATAATATCAGCGTGGTGATTCGCGCTACTTTGCTGCTCACTCAGCCGCCTAACGAAATGCGCGGGCGCGTTTCTTCGGTGAATAGTATCTTTATCGGCGTTTCCAATGAATTAGGCAGCTTTGAATCTGGCTTCGCCGCTGCGCTCTTGGGTCCGGTGCTGGCGGTGGCGGGCGGCGGCGTGATGACGGTTTTGGTGGCGCTGGCAGTCTCGCGGTTTTTTCCGCAGTTGACGGCGTTGAAGACTTTAGACTCTGTGAGGCACGCAGGCTGATGTTGGGAGGTTTATGAGCGAATTGCAAAAAAATTTTTGGGCGGGCGCGCGCGCGGAGATTCCGCTGTTGATTGGCGTCTTCCCCTTTGGGATGATATACGGCGCGCTGGCGCTGCAAGCCGGTCTTTCCGCTGCTGCGGCGCAGATGATGTCCTCGATGGTCTTTGCTGGCTCGGCGCAATTTGTCGCCGCGCAGTTGGTCAGTGACGCCGCGCCGAGTCTGGTCATTTTACTGACGATTGCAGTCGTCAATTTGCGGCACATGCTGTATAGCGCTTCGCTTGCCCCTTACCTTAAAGACCTTTCCTTGCGTTGGAAAATTCTGCTCTCGTATTTGCTGACGGATGAGGCTTACGCGCCTAGCATTGTTCATTACGAACTGCGCGGCGCGCAGGCGCACAGTCACTGGTTTTTATTGGGCGCGGGTCTATCTTTGTGGACAATCTGGCAGCTCAGCACTGCGCTGGGTGTTTTTCTCGGCGGCGCACTTCCATCTTCGTGGCAGTTGGATTTTGCCCTGCCGCTGACTTTTATTGCGATGGTTATCCCCGCTTTGAAGAATCGCCCGATGGTCGCGGCGGCGCTCAGCGCGAGTTTGGTTGCCCTCGCCGCTTATGCGCTGCCCTTCAAGTTGGGACTCATCCTCGCCGCGCTGACGGGCATCCTTGTTGGCGCATGGCTGGAGGGCAGAAAATAGACCCCTTGCAAAGGTCCAAAGTCCTAACCACAGAGACACCGAGACACAGAGAAAATCAATAAAAAGACTTCACGCCTCCGTGTCTGAGTGGTTAATCATTTTATGGCAAGCCATCTCTAAAATACTTACGCAAGAGGTTAAATGAATATCTGGTGGATTATGCTGTTGGGCGGCGCTATCACGTTTGGAATGCGCTTCTCGTTTATCTATCTTTTCGGAAAATTTCACATCCCCGAAACGCTGCGCCGCGCCTTGCGTTACGTTCCACCGGCGGTACTCTCCGCCATCATCGCGCCGGAGTTGCTCTACCCCGCCGGTCAGTTGGATTTTTCTCTCGGCAACACGCGCCTGCTGGCGGGTTTAGTCGCTACGGCTGTGGCGTGGTTTTCTAAAAACACGCTGCTCACTATTCTGGCGGGGATGGTTGCGCTTTTTCTCTTTCAGGTTTTGTAGTAGGACAGGCTTAAGCCTGTCCTACTTTCTACTTATATTGATAAAACCCTCTGCCGGTCTTGCGTCCCAAATAGCCCGCATCCACCATCTTGCGGAGCAGGTACGCCGGGCGATATTTATCTTCGCCCAAATCGCGCTGCAAAACTTCCATCACAAACAGCACCACATCCAGCCCAATTAAGTCCGCCAGCGTCAGCGGTCCCATTGGGTGATTCATGCCGAGCTTCATCACTTGGTCAATCGCTTCCGGCGTGCCGACTCCCTCTTGCAGGGCGAAAACCGCCTCATTAATCATCGGGCATAAAATGCGGTTGGAGATGAAGCCCGGCGAGTCGTTTGCCTCTACCGGCTCTTTGCCCATAGATTTGCAGGCTTCCAAAATGGTTTGCATGGTTTCATCAGATGTTCCCAGCCCGCGAATGACTTCCACTAACTTCATCAAAGGCACGGGATTCATAAAGTGCATTCCAATCACCTTGTCGGGGCGTTGGGTCACTGCCGCAATTTTAGTGATGGAAATAGAAGAAGTGTTCGAGGCAAGGATGACGCCTTCGCGCGCGTTGGCGTCCATGTCTTTGAAAATTTTGAATTTTAATTCGGGGTTTTCTGTCGCGGCTTCGATGACCAAATCCGCGTCTTTCATGGTGGACATATCGCTCACGAATTGAATTTTATCCGCCGCCGCTTTTTGTTCCGCGCTGATGACGCCTTTCTCCAACAACTTGGCGGTGGATTTTGCGATGGTCGCTTTTGCTTTTTCCAGCGCGGCGGGCATCACGTCCATGCAAGTGACTTGATAGCCAGAGGTCGCCGCAGTTTGAGCAATGCCGTTACCCATCGTTCCCGCGCCGATGACAAAAATATGTTTGATGGTCATGGAAAATAGTCTCCTAGTCTTCTAGTTCGATTGCCATAGCAACGGCTTCGCCGCCGCCGAGACATAGCGAGGCGACTCCGCGCTTGAGCCCGCGGTCTTTGAGCGCGTACATCAACGTTACCAAAATGCGCGCGCCGCTTGCCCCCAGCGGATGCCCAATGGAGATGCCGCCGCCGTTCACGTTCACTTTGTTCCAATCCCAGCCTTCGTCCGCCAACATGCGCCCGTCCGCTAAGGCTTGCGCGGCAAAGGCTTCGTTGAGTTCAAACAAGTCCACATCCGAAACCTTCCAGCCGATTTTCTTTAATATCTTTGGAATGGCATAGCCCGGCGCGGCGAATAAATATTTTGGCTCTACCGCCGCGTGACCGTAACTGAGAATCCGCGCCATGGGCTTGTGACCGTGCGCCTGAGCGTAGGCGCGCGAGGATACCACCACCGCCGCCCCGCCGTCATTCATGGAAGAAGAATTGCCCGCCGTTACCTTGCCGTCTTTCTTAAAGACCGGCTTTAACTTCGCCAGCGATTCCATCGAAGTATCCTTGCGCGGACCTTCGTCTGTATCCACAATCGTTACGCCTTTTTTGCCCGCAATTTCCACCGGCACAATTTCCGCCTTGAATTTTCCCGCCTCCTGCGCCGCTATGGCGCGCTGATGCGAGCGCACAGAAATTTCATCCATCTCTTCGCGCGTCACTTTATATTCATCGGCGATAAACTCCGCCGCCATGCCCATGCCCCAATTTTCAAACGGGTCCCACAGCCCGTCAAAAGAGAGCGCGTCCACCAGAGTCTGATTGCCAAACTTTAACTCGCCATTGCGCCCATGCACGAGATAAGGCGCGCGGCTCATCGATTCAAACCCGCCCGCCACAAATAAATCCGCGTCCCCCGCGCGGACGGCTTGCGCCGCAAACATCACCGCTTTTAATGCGGAACCGCAGACTTTATTCACTGTCACTGCCCCCACGCTGGCGGGCAGCCCGCCAAAAATTGCCGCCTGACGCGCCGGCGCTTGACCATTGCCCGCCTGTACCACGTTCCCCATAATCACTTCTTCAATCGCCGCGGGGTCCACGCCCGCGCGTTCCACAGCGGCTTTAATCGCCGCCGCGCCCAACTTCGGAGCTGGAATGCCGCTCAACCCGCCCAAAAACTTACCAACGGCTGTTCGCGCTGCGCCCAAAATAACGGCTTCGTTTTCCTGACTCATGCCTGCCTCCTAGATTGAATTTTGCTCATTATAATCCCTGCGATACGATACAATTAGACTATGAAAAAATCGCCACTCTTCGACCAAGCAGGAAACGAATATCAAAAAACGCGCATCCACCACTGGGACGGCGTGGCAAAAAAGCGCGACCATTGGAAAGGCATGGGCGGCAGCTATCACCGCCGCCTGCGCGACATGTACCGCTTTCTCATTCACCCCAATCAGCGCGTGCTGGAAATTGGCTGCGGCGCGGGCGACTTGCTCGCCGCAGCGCAACCCGCGCGCGGCGTGGGCGTGGATTTTTCCGCCGAGATGATAGCCCGCGCAAAGCAAAAATATCCGCAATACGAATTTCATCAACTAGACGCGCACGATTTATCAGAATTAAGCGGCGAATTTGATGCCATCATCTTCTCCGATACGGTCAATGATTTATGGGACGTGCAACGCGCCTTGACGCAGGTCAAACGACTCTGCCACCCCCAAACGCGCCTCATCCTCAACTTTTACAGCCATCTATGGCAAGCGCCGCTCAGTCTGGCGCAGAGTCTCAACCTTGCCGCGCCCATGCTGCCGCAAAACTGGCTCACCCCGCAAGACGCAGAGAATATGTTGCGCCTCTCCGGCTTTGAACCCATCCGCCGCTGGCAGGAGATTTTGCTGCCGCTGCCGCTCAGCGGTTGGGCAAATCGCTATCTGGTAAAACTTTCTCCGTTCAAGTTTTTTGCGCTTTCAAATTTTGTCATTGCCCGCCCCGCGCCTCAACCCGCTTCGTCTGCGCCCAGCGTTTCGGTAGTGATTGCCGCCCGCAACGAAGAAGGCAATATCCCCGATATTTTTAAGCGCGTTCCCAAAATGGGCGGCAAGACGGAAATTGTTTTTGTGGAAGGTCATTCCAAAGATAAGACCTACGAAACGATTGAAGCCGAGATGAAACGTCACCCCGATATTCCGAGCCAACTTCACCGCCAAACGGGAATTGGCAAAGCGGACGCAATTCGGCTTGGGTTTGAGAAGGCAACCTGCGAGGCGTTGATGATTTTGGACGCGGACCTCACCGTTCCGCCCGAAGATTTGCCGCGCTTCTACGAGGCGCTGGTTAGCGGGCAGGGAGAATTCATCAATGGCGTGCGGCTGGTTTATCCAATGGAAAAAGAAGCCATGCGGACTTTGAATTTCTTGGGCAATAAATTCTTCAGCCTTGCGTTCTCTTGGCTTTTGGGGCAGCCGATTAAAGACACGCTCTGCGGCACAAAGGTTTTATATAAAAAAGATTATGAAGAGATTGCCGCCAATCGCGCCTACTTTGGCGACTTTGACCCCTTTGGCGATTTTGACCTTATCTTCGGCGCGGCAAAACTCAACCGCAAAATTGTAGATTTGCCCGTGCGATACCGCGAGCGCACTTATGGCGAAACCAACATCTCGCGTTGGAAGCATGGCTTGCTGTTGCTACGGATGGTCTGGTTTGCGGCGCGGCGAATTAAGTTTGTGTAAGGTATTGTTGAGACGCGAATTTGTAAAAATTATTTCCGTGTGAATTCGTGAAATCAGAATCATCCGTGTGCAAAAAAGATTTAAGTAGCCCGCTCTTAACGACACGCGGCGACAAAATCGGCAAGATAGATGGCTTGCCGCCCGTCTTTTTGGACAATCACAAACCAGGTTTGCGAACCTTGTACCCCAAGCGTAAGGTCGGCGGCGTGCGGAAAGTACGCTGCTTCTTCTTTAAGGGGCAAAACCACGCGAGCGTTCCATTCTCCGACTGTTTCAAAAACTATGCGGTTATATTTGACGCGCTTATAGCCCGCCGCGTCTGTGAACGTCTCGCCGTCTCCGGCTTGATAATAACGCGGATATAAAGCCCGCGCTTGCAGCACGTTGAGCGCGTTTTCTTGCGCCAACTTTTGCAAACAGGGGAACTCCGCCAGCGCTTGCGCGTCTGAGGCGAGCGGGTAGCGCTGCGGGAAGGCGGATTCGATTCCCCAGAGGGAAGACCCAATGAACAAAATTAACGCGCCCGCAAGAATGTAAGATTTTTTTGTCGGCGGGTTTGCGCGAACTTCCGCTTGCGCCGTTTTTAATTTGAGCGGAACGCTGATTAACGCGAAGAAGCCGAGCGTGTAATAGAGATACGCCGACCAATCCATGCTCAACATAAAACGCTGACCCGAAAGCAGGGCAATGGACGTCCATAAATTATAGGCAAGGTTTACGCCCAACGGCAGCAGCCCCACCGCGCCCAAGTGATTCCACGCGAAGGCAATTCCCAGCCCGTAGAGGAAAATATAAAAGACCAGCAGCGCCGTTTGCGGCGCGTTCAAATCTCCGTGCCATTGCTGCCAAAAGGCGCGGGTGGGAACAAGCAGCTCGCGCCGCGACTCTAACTCATAGCGCAGGGGGAAGACAAGGATATTGTTGATGTTGTGATTGAGAAAGGCGCTAAAAATTTCCTTGCCAATGCCAAGCGGATTTTTCATCAGCGCGTCTTGCGCGGTTTGGGTTAAGCGCGCGTTGTACGCCGCGCTGCTTTCGCCCGCGTGTTGAAAAATATCGGCTTTGTCCCCGTTTACGCGGCTGTACCTTAAGGCGAGGTTTGCAATTTGCGAGGCGGGCTGGTCAAAAAGCCATTCGCCGCTGACGGAATGATTCCGTAGCAGCCACGGAAAGACGGCGAGCGCAATGGCGAATATCATCCACGCGGCGCTTTGCAGGATTCGCTTCCATGCCTGCGGGTGGGAGAAAAACGCCACGAGCAATAAAATTGGCAGAGCGGCAATGACTTGGGTGCGAATCAATATGCCAACGCCGAGCGCTCCGCCCGTAAGAAAGGCGGCGTAAGGCGAAAGCCCGCCGCGCATCCATTTGATTCCCAGCCAAAGGGCAAGAATCAAAAAAATGGCGGTGGGAATTTCTGAAAGCAATAATTTGGAATAACTTAGATTGCCGGTGAAGGGCGCGGCGATGTTAGAGGTGACGTCTCGCAGAATGGCAAGCAGGGCAATTGCCGCGCCCAGTGGACGACTCAAAAAATCTTTTGCAAAAAGATAGAGCAGCGCGGGGAAGAAGGCAAAGAGCAGCGTTTGTAATGTAATGAGATTTTGATAATTTTGCCCGCCCATAAAACGCATGAGCGTTAGCGCGGCAATGTAAAGCGGACGCTGCGGAATGACGTTGATTCCGTAGCCGTTGCCGACCAAAGCGGATTGGGCGTAGCCGTCATAGATTTGCGAATCACTGAACGGGTAAATTTCAAAATTTGGCTCATGCGGTTCAAGCGCGCCGCTGTTGGGGTTAATGGGTTGGCTTAACCAGAGCGCGGCGGCGAGCAGCCAAATGACAAGAAAGAGCCAGCGGTCTAAGGCGGGCGCGGGGCGGCTGTTTTTTTCCAGCAGGGCAAGGGCGGCGCACAAAATGAACGCCAGCGCAATTTGCCATTCCAGCAGCGCCACCGCGGGAATGCCCCGCGACCAATCGCCTTTGTAGCCGGGGATGATTCCCCAGCCGGTGATGGCAATCAGCGCCGCGCCGCAGGCAAGAACGGCGAGGACGATAAAAAGACGCAACCAAAACGGACGGGAGAGATTCATTACGGAACGATATTTTTCAACAGGGGAATTTTTTGCAGCGTCCATGTGAGCGCAAAGGTGGCGGCAAAACCAATCAACGCGAGCAGCGGCATCATGTAGAGGTTTGCGCCGATACTTGTCAGCGCGGAGAGCGGCGTATGTTGGAAGAGCGCGCCCATCACAAGGACGTGCGCGAGATAAATTCCAAAACTGGCGCGGCTGAGCGGCTCTACCAGACGGTAGAGCGTATCGGACACAGGCGCATCTTTTAGGGCAAGGAAAAACGCTCCCGCCATAAGAACCACGTTCAGGCTGAGGTAGTCTTCAAAGTATTGTGTTTTGAGTCCGTAGATTCGATTCAGTTGCATCCCCGCAAGGGTCAGCGCCCAGCCGAGCGCAAATAAACTCCACGCGGCGGGTTTATGAAGGCGCGGCTCTTGCCCCGCCCAATATCCAAAAAGAAAATAGCCAATATAGCCGCCAAGAAAATAATAGGTAAATCCAATTTTGACGGGCGTAAAGGTTTGCAGGGTAATCATGCCGGGGACGAGAATCAACCACGCGGCGAGAAAGTAGCGCAGGTCTTTTTCTTCCGCCTTTTGCAAGTACACGCGCAGCACAGGGACGAAGAGATACAAACCGAAGAGCTCGTAAAAAAACCAAAGATGCGCTTCGCGCGGTCCGCGAATGATTTTGAACGCGTAGGTTTTGACGAGGGTCAAAAAAGATTCGTCCAGCGCTTCGCGCTTCCAGAGGAGATAAATGACCGACCAAACAACAAAGGGAATAAAAACCTTAAGCGCGCGCTTGCGGAAGAACGCTCCAAGCGACTCTTGCTTGCCGAGTAGAAAATATCCGCTTGCCATAAAGAAGAGCGGCACGGCTGCGCGGGTGAGGGCGTAGTACGCATCGCGGATGAGCGAGCCGCCCGCGCCGTGATATTCCACATGCGCCCATACAACCAAAAACGCGCCGAGCGCGCGAACAAGGTCTGCCCAGCGCAAACGGTTCAAAGAAGTGGATGACATGCGGGGAATTATACAGCCTGCGCGGCACAGCGCGGATTTCTTCTGTTTTTATGAGCGGCTCATTCTGCGCCGCGCACAAAAGCCTTAAAGTAAGCGCCCCGCGCTGATTGACGACTCCACGCCCTTCATGGTATCATCTGCCCGCTAAAAAACCAGCCTGACGGCTGGATTTGTTTCGTCTTTGAAAGAAGGAGAGTTCTTATCAGCGCCAACGAATTTCGAGTAAATGAGGGCATCCGCGTGGCGGAAGTTCGCCTCATTGGACCAGACGGCGGCAATGTCGGCGTCGTGCCGATTCGCCAAGCCTTGCAAATTGCCCGCGATGCCGAGTTGGATTTGGTGGAGGTTTCCCCCGGAGCCACTCCGCCCGTTTGCCGCGTGATGGACTTTGGTAAGTTCATTTACGAAAAGGCAAAAAAGGAACGCGAAGCAAAAAAAGCGCAGACCAAAATTGAAGTGAAAGAGATTCGACTGCGCCCCAAGACGAACGAGGCACACCGCGACTTCAAAGTGGATGACGCTCGTCGCTGGCTCAAACAAGGTCACAAAGTGCGCGTTACGGTCAAGTTCCGCGGACGCGAGATGGACTACCCCGAAATTGCGCTCGAAGACTTGAAAGAGATTGTGCAAGACCTGGTTGACGTTGCCATTGTAGAAGCTCAGCCCCAAATTGAAGGACGCACTATGCTGGTTGTGCTGGCTCCCAACAAGGGCGCCGCGCCCAAAAAGAAAGAAAAGCCCGAACCGGCTGAAACGTCTCCCTCTGCTTAAGAACTCATCGCGGAATTTATTTCCCGCTGTTGAAATCAATTAGAAAGGAAAGTCATCATGCCTCGCAAATCTACTAAAACTGGCAAGTTCAAATTGAAGACGCACAAGGCAACATCCAAGCGCTTTCGCTTGACTGGCTCTGGCGTGCTCGTCCGCACCAAAGGCGGAAAGAGCCACCTGCGCCGCAACACCTCCGACCGCACAAAGGGGTTGCTTGCCGAAACCGTAGTCGTCAAAGGACGCAAGTTTATTAAGCGCATCAAGCGGCTTGCTCCGCACATGGAAAGCTAGTCTTTCCGAATATCGGATCCATCTTTTTTTGTTGCGGCTTACGGGTGTACGCAACTGGCAGCGCCACATAGCCTGCCGACGCCCGCGAGTTTGCAGGAGGTAAATTGCAATGCGTGTCAAAGGAGGACCTCAGGGTCATCTGCGTCACAAGAAAGTTTTGAAAATCACGAAGGGGCAGCGCGGCGCCAAGCACTTTTTGTTCAAGCGCGCCAACGAAGCCATGCTGAAAAGCCTCTGGTACGCCACTCGTGACCGCCGCGTCCGCAAGCGCGACTTGCGTAAATTGTGGATTGCCCGCATCAATGCGGCAGCCCGTTTGAACGGAACGACTTACAGCAAGCTGGTCTCTTCCCTCAAAAAGGCAAACATTGAACTTAACCGCAAAATGCTCGCCGACTTGGCAGCGCGTAACCCGCAGGCATTTTCGGCGGTGGTCGCCAAAGCGCAGTAATTTCAAAACAGGTCACGCCTCGCGTGACCTGTTTTTATTTTTCCCCATGAGCAAAATCCTTACAGAAAAAGAACTCTTCGGCTGCGCGGTGCAACTGGCGCAGGGCGACTTGACGTTGGAAGATACAGACGCCATTGTCAATGCCGCCAATGAATATCTGGAACATGGCGGCGGAGTGGCGTATGCCATTGTGCAGCGCGGCGGGGAAGGTATTCAGCGCGAAAGCGATGACTGGATAAAAAAGTACGGTGCGGTTACGCACGCCAACCCCGCATGGACAACCGGCGGCGCATTGCCTGCCAAATATGTCATTCACGCGGTAGGTCCCATTTGGGGGGATGGCGATGAGGACGCCAAATTGCGCGTCTGCGTTCTGGGCGCGTTGCGCGTGGTGGATGAACTTCATCTGCGTTCTGTGGCGTTGCCTGCCATCTCTACCGGAATTTTTGGGTTTCCCAAAGAGCGCGCGGCGCGAGTTATTCTCTCCGCCATTCGCGCTTATTTGGACGAGCCGCACGGGTTGAAACTGATTCGCATCACCTTGTGGGATGATGACAGCGCGCGCCTTTTTCTCGGAGCGTTTGATGATTAGCTCGGCGCAAAACGCAAAAATTAAACTCATCCGCGCTTTGCTGGGACGGGCAAAAGAGCGCCGCGAGGCGGGCGCTTTTGTCATTGAGGGCGCGCGCTTGGCGGCAGACGCGCTGGACGCTGCGTGGGATATGCGCTTTGTCATTTATGATGAGACTTTGCGCGCGCGCGGCAGCGCCTTGTTGGAAACATTACAAAAAAACGGCGTGGATGTGGAGGAAGTTTCGCCGCAGTTGATGAAACAAATCAGCGGGACGGAAACGCCGCAGGGCATTCTTGCGGTGTTGAATCTTCACTCGCTGCCTTTGCCGCCCCGCCCAAATTTTTTGCTCATCCCCGACCAAATTCGAGACCCGGGTAATTTGGGAACGCTGCTACGCAGCGCGGCTGCGGCGGGAGCTGCTGCGGCGTTGATTCCGCCCGACACTGCCGACCCTTTTGCCCCGAAGGTTCTCCGCGCCGGCATGGGCGCGCATTTCCGTTTGCCCATCCATATCTTAAGTTGGAAAGAGATTCAATCCATCATCGCCTTGAACGGCTTGGATGTTTTGCTGGCGGACATGGAAGGCGAATCTTGCTGGGCTGCGGATTTAACCCGCCCGCTGGCTTTGGTGGTGGGCGGCGAGGCGCAGGGCGCGGGCGCAGAGGCGCGCGCGCTGGCGCATACCAAAATCAAAATTCCGATGCAGGCGGGCGTGGAGTCGCTTAACGCGGGCGCGGCGGGCAGCGTGCTGATGTTTGAGGCGGCGCGTCAGCGCTCCTTGTGATACACTACCCGCGCTAAAAATCCCTTTTGGAGAAAAAAACATGTCCAATCGTGAAGTCTATGCCATTGAAATTGCAGGCGTAAAACGCGACCTGCGCTTGTTTGAAATTAAGCCCGGTTTGAAAATTGCCATCCTCAATATTTTGGGCGATACGGAGTTGGTGCAAGCTTGCGCGCGCGCGCTTGCCGCGCAGCTGGCAAAGGTTGAGTATGACATGCTGGTCACGGCTGAGGCAAAATCCATTCCGCTGGCGCACGCGCTTTCTGTTGAGACGAAGAAGCCGTATACCGTTCTACGCAAAACCTACAAGCCGTATATGGGCGAGGCGCTTCAAACTGAGACGCTTTCCATCACCACTGGCAAACCGCAGGTTTTGATTTTGGATGAGAAAGACCGCGTGGCGCTTCACGGTAAAAAGACCGTCATTCTGGATGATGTGATTAGCACCGGCTCCACCTTGCAGGGAATGCGGATGATTTTAGATAAGGCGGGCGCTTCCATTGTGGCGGAAGCCGCCATTTTGACGGAGGGCGACCGCGCCCAATGGCATAACATTCTCTCGCTGGGACATTTGCCCTTGTTTACGGATTAAGAATAAAGGACGGGCTTAAGCCTGCCCTATATTTTTCACCAAATACAGCTCGCCGCGTTGGAAGCCGCGCGCAAGGTAATATTGCCTTGTGCCGACTGCTGCAATGACGGCGAGTTTTTTATATCCGCGCGCGCGGGCGATGCTTTCCGCTTCATCCAGCAGGCGCGTGCCAAGCCCCAAGTGCTGCGCCGCGCCGCTTTTATCTTCCCCCACCGCCAAAGACTGACCATACACATGCACCTCGCGGATTAATGCCGCGCCTTGCAGTTCTTTAATGCCCAAATCTTCATCAAAAGTCGGGAGACTTTTGACTCCGCTTAAGGAGAGGCGCAAAAAGCCCGCCAGTTTATCTTCTGTTGTGACGAAAGAGAGGAAGTGTTCTTCCGCCGCGCCCGCCGCGTAGGTTAAGTCGTCAAGGCGCAAGTCCTCAAAGCGGACGGGCTGCCCCTTCACCTCGCGGCAGCGGATACAGTCACAGCGCGTCCCGCGCCGCTTCATCTCACTGTGAACATCCTGCCGCAGGCTGGTGCGCGTGTTGCCTTCCACCACGTTGTCGCCGGGAATGTCGCGGATGACGCGATTGACGCGGCAATAGCGCGGAATGGTTGGCTTGATGTCTGCGATTAAATGCGTCAAGTCTGCGGTGGCGTAGGGATGAAATTCGCCGCGCCGCCAAACCTCGTAGAGATCTGCGTTGGCGAGCAGTTGATTTGGGTAAATTTTTATCTCATCCGGGCAAAGCCCTTGCCACAGGCGGGCAAAATCCGCGCGGTCCGAATCGAGCGTTGCGCCGAGTAGGTTGGGCATCCAATGTAAAACAATTTTGAAGCTCGCTGCGCGCAGCAGGCGCACGGCGCGGCGCGTGGTTTCCACGTCATGTCCGCGTTGATTGAGGCGCAGAATTTCATCATCCAAACTTTGCGCGCCCAGTTGAACTTTGGTCACGCCCAGTTGGCGCAGCCAGCGCAATTCAGCGGGCGTAATTTCATCGGGACGGGTTTCAATTACCAGCCCCACGTTGCGGTGCGGCGCAGATTCGTTTGCGGCGTGCGCTTCTGCCAGTTCGCGCGCATCCACTTGCCCTTCGCGCAGCGGCGCGGAATCGTTTTCATTCATCGCGTCAAAACAGCGGCGCACAAACCAGGCTTGATAATCGCGCCGATACGAAGACCACGTTCCGCCTAGAATCAGCAATTCAATTTTATCGGTGGGGTGCCCGAGATTTTTTAAGGCGAGCAGTCGCGCGCGCACTTGCTCATAAGGGTCAAATTGATGTTCCAGCGCGCGCATGGCGCCTGGCTCGTCGGGCAGGTAGCTCTTGGGCATTCGCACATCGGTGGGGCAAAAGATGCACTTGCCCGGACAGGGATAAGGCTTGGTGAGAACGGTGACGGTGGTCACGCCGGAGAGGGTTCGCATGGGCTTCATGCGAATTTTTTCCAACAGGGCGGGGTCTTGTTCGTCCGTCATTTGTTGGTAGGCTGCCACCAGCGCGGCTTTGGTTAAGTAGCCGCCATCGGGCAGGGGGTGGCGGCGCAGGCTTTTGAGCGCATCGCCGCCGCCGCGAATCTCTTCCAATATTTTTTTTGCAAGCGCAAGTTTTTCTGGCGTGAGGGCGTTTAGTTTTTGCCAGCGTAAACGTTTTTCAGATTTTTCCATAGGGCGCTATTTTACAATAGAATAAGATGATGCCTAAACTACTTATCCTCACACGGGATGCGGAAGATTACCGCGCCCTACTACGGGCGGAGAATTTGCCCGACTTGCAAGTTTTAACTCAGCCCGAAGAGAGTTGCGAAATCATCCTCGGCGCGCCAAATTTGATTCTGCCGATTCTGCCCGCTTTGCCCAATTTGCGCTGGGTTCAATCCACTTGGGCGGGCGTGGAGCCGCTGCTTAACCCCGCGCTGCGCCGCGATTACATCCTCACCAACGCGCGCGGAGTTTTTGGCGGGTTGATGTCGGAGTTTGTCTTTGGGCATTTGCTCTACCACGAAAAGCGAATTGCGAATCATCAGCGGGCGCAGCGTGAGGGGCGCTGGCTGCATGAGGACCTTGGCTTTTTGCGCGGCAAGACTTTCGGCTTGCTAGGAGTCGGCAGCATCGGCGCGCATTTGGCGGGGACGGCAAAGCATTTTGGCATGACCGTGCGCGGATATACCCGCGACAGCGAATCTTGCGACGATGTGGATTTTTATTTTCACGGCGGGCGCTTGCTTGAATTTGCGCGCGGGTTGGATTATTTGATTTGCGTTTTGCCGCGCACGCAAGAGACGAATCAAATTGTGAACGCGGCGTTGTTGAGCGAGCTGGCTGCGGGCGCAATTTTTATCAACGTGGGGCGCGGCAACGCGCTGGATGAATCCGCGCTGATTCATGCGCTGCGCGGGGGCAAACTCGCCGCCGCCGTGCTGGATGTTTTTGAGCAAGAGCCGCTGCCGCCGCAACATCCTTTTTGGAAGACGCCCAACCTGCAAATTACTTTTCACACTTCGGCGCACAGTTACCCCAAAGATATTGCCCGCGTCTTTGCGGAAAATTATCGGCGCTACCTTGCGGGGTTGCCGTTGAAGCATCGCGTGGATTTTGAGCGCGGGTATTAAACTTGTAGTACAATAGCCGCCATGAAATTTACTCCTAACTTCCCTATGGCGCAGAATATGATGGATATGCAAATGTCCATGCTTTGCCACGTCTGGGAAACACGTTAGGGTTAAGTCTCTCTAAATCAAAACGGGTTGTCCCATACGCGGGCAGCCCGTTTTTCTTTGTATCTATTTTCTACTCTCTACTCTCTACTCTCTATTCTCTATTCTTCTTTTTGGAGTTTACTATGACCGAAAACATTCTTGTCGCCGTTGCCTGGCCCTACGCGAACGCGGAAATTCACATTGGAAATTTAACCGGCTCGCACTTGCCCGGAGATATTGTCGCCCGTTATCATCGTTTGAAGGGCAATCAAGTCTTGATGATTACGGGAACGGATTCGCATGGCACGCCCGTCACCATGAGCGCGGATAAACTCGGCAAGCCGGTGGAGGAAGTTTACAAGTCCTACCACGCGCGCTTTATTGAACTCTTTCAAAAAATCGGTATTAGCTACGACCTCTACACCACTACGCATAGCGAAAATCATTTTAAGGTTTCGCAGACCGTCTTTCTTGCCTTGCGCGAGAACGGCTTTTTATTTACCAAAGTAGAACCGCAATGGTTTTCGCCGGGACTGAATCGTTTTTTGCCCGACCGCTATGTGGAGGGCAAGTGCTACATTTGCGGCGATGAAAACGCGCGCTCCGACCAATGCGATAAATGCGGCAACGTGCTAGACCCCGCCAAGTTGCTCAGCCCGCGCTCCACGGTGGCGGGCGATACCTCCACGCTGGAATTGCGCGAGACCGAGCATTTTTATATTGACCTTTCCAAATTAGAACCGGAAGTCAAAAAGTTTTTGAAAGAACGCGCCGCGCACATGCGCGAAACCGTGCTGGGCGAATCGCTGGGCAAGATTGAGGCGGAGGGATTGAAGCCCCGCGCCATCACCCGCGATTTAGATTGGGGCATCCCCGTTCCCGTGGAAGGTTGGCGCGAGGCGGGCAAGTGTTTATACGTCTGGTTTGAGGCGGTCATCGGCTATCTTTCCGCGCCGATTGAGTGGGCGCAAATCAGCGGACAGCCGCAGGCGTGGCGCGATTGGTGGACAAACCCCGCCGCAAAGCAATTTCACTTCATTGGCAAAGACAACATCTTCTTTCACACTTCGCTGTGGCCCGCCGAGTTAATGGGCGTAGGCGGAACGTTTATGAAGATTTTTAGCGGCGAAGACATTCCGCTCATTTTGCCCTATGACGTGCCAGCCAATCAATTTATGAACCTTCATGGCAGAAAAAATAGCGGCTCGCACAATTGGGCGGTCTGGGGCTTGGACGCGCTGACGCGCTACGACCCGGACGCCATCCGCTATTATTTGACGGTGAACATGCCCGAATCCAAAGACAGCGATTGGGATTGGAGTGAGTTTGTGGCGCGCAATAACAATGAATTGGTCGCCACTTGGGGCAACCTTGCCAACCGCGTGCTGTCCTTTTGTTATAAACATTGGGAAGGGTACGCGCCAAACGCGGGCGATTTGCGCCCCGCAGACAAAGACCTGCTGGCGGTGATTGAAAATGGATTTAACGTAGTCGGGGCGGAATTAGAAGCCGTGCGCCTGCGCGCCGCGCTGAGCGAGGCGATGAAACTCGCCACCGCCGTCAATCAATATTTGGATGTGAACGCGCCCTGGAGCGCCGTCAAAACCGACAAAGAGGCGGCGGGCAAGACCATCTACACCGCGCTGCGGGCAATTGATTCGCTCAAAGTGATGTTTGCGCCCTTCCTGCCTTTCACGTCTCAACGCCTGCATGAATTCTTTGGATATGAGACTCCGCTTTTTGGAGAGCAATACACCGAGACGGTAAAAGACGCGCTGGGCGAACACCTTGTTCTGCGTTACAAAGGCGTGAATGGGATGCAGTGGAAGCCCAGCGAATTAAAGCCCGCGCAGAAATTGAATCAACCCGCGCCGCTGTTCAAAAAATTAGAGGTCAGCATTGCGGCGGAAGAGATTGAGCGCTTAAAAAGTTAAATAAATTTAAAAAGGACGCGAATTTCGGCAGATTGAAATTCGCGTCCTTTTTTATTTTCAACCGCTATGATTTAGACAATTGAATCGGGTTCGCCGTCTTCGTTTTTGAAGAGTTCAATTAACCATTTTGCGGCGACTACCATTGCAATGCCCGCCGCGACTAAAATAGACCAGAAAATAGAGGCAAAGTCTGAGAAGACTCCTAAAAAGGGCGGAATTTCGGGGAACATTTGACGGAAGAAGTAAACCGCCACAATGAAACCGCTCATATAGCCAAAAAGACCAAAGTCTGATTTAACATGCCCAAGCAATACGCCTACAAATACCGCCAAATTGATGAGGGTTAGCCCCCAAATAGTTATCATCCAAAAGATGGCAGTGCCTTTAATCAGCGGCGAGCGCTGCGCCAGTAAATTAAACGTCATGTCGCCATGTGTGTCCATAGGCAGCGCGTCAGCGTTGATTGCAAAGTTGTGATGGTAAGCGTAGAAATTAAATTCCGCCGGCGCAGGCTCTGTCGCGCCATCCTCTTTGATGGACAGGACTTGAATTTCGAGAACTGTTTTGTAAACGTCAAATGGATAGTCGGCGGCTTCGCCCTCATCAAAGTCAAAAGTCAATTCGAGCGGGTGTATTTTTTCGCCTGCTGGAAATTCAAGATGGGAGAATGAGGCGCTATCGGCGTAAAACCTCAGCGGTTGCGCCAGAAACCCGTCCCCCGCGTCAAAACGCCCATGCGGAATAAATTTGAACTCGATATTAATATGACCATCTACGGGTTCAATACTTAACACATGCGTGTTAACTTCAATATAGCCTTGTTCAAAATTTGATTCGCCCGTCCGAATGATTTGCGGAGTTTTTGCGCCCTCTTCGTGCGTAAAAATAAAGTTTACGCCGTAGGCGGTTAGCCCGCACAATAAAACCAAAAAGACAACCTATAGAATTTCTTTCCTAAATTTACCCATAAAACTCTCCTTATATAAAATTTGGCGGATTATATAGGCTTTTTTTGCGAAATTTGCAAATTGATTTTTCCCGCCGTCCGTCAGGCGGGAATTGTGCCTAATGTTCTTGTTGTTTCGCCTTGCAAAAAGATATAATCCATAGAGAGAAAGGTTAAACTTAACTCGCAAGAAAATATTCACTAGGAGAAAAAATGTCTGACGTAAAACGCGCGTTCAATTTCAACCCTGGTCCCGCCGCCCTGCCGCTGGAAGTATTACAACAGGCGCAAGCCGAACTGCTCGACTTCAAAGGCACGGGCATGTCTATTATGGAAATTAGCCATCGCTCCAAGGAATTTGAAGCGGTCATTCAAACCGCCGAAGCCGATTTGCGCGAGCTCTTGGGCATCCCCGCCAACTATAAGGTGATGTTCCTGCAAGGCGGCGCAACGCTGCAATTCACCATGCTGCCAATGAACCTGCGCCCAGCAGGCGCCTCCGCCGACTACATCGTCAATGGCGCGTGGAGCAAAATTGCGCTGAAAGAAGCCAAAAAAATTGGCGCGGCGCGCGCGGCGGCAAATACTGAAGCCGAAGGTTTTAACTCCGTTCCCGAAAAATTAGACCTCGACCCCAAAGCCGCCTACCTGCATTTCACCGCCAACGAGACCATTCACGGCGTGGAGTTTTTCCGCGAGCCAACCCCGCCCGCGGGCGTTCCATTGATTTGCGACACCTCGTCAGATTTCATCAGCCGCCCGGTGGAAGTCTCTAAATATGCAATGATTTACGCGGGCGCGCAAAAAAACGCCGGACCGGCAGGCGTGACGGTGGTCATCATCCGCGATGATATGTTAGAGCGCGTTCCTGAAAATTTACCCGTCATGTTAGATTACAAGACTCTCGCCGCCAGCGGCTCGCTGCACAACACGCCGCCCGCCTTTGCCATTTACATGGTGGGGCTGGTCTTTCAATGGGCAAAGAAGATGGGCGGTCTGGCTGCTATTCACAAAACCAATCAAGCCAAAGCAGATTTGCTCTACAAGGCAATTGACGAAAGCGGCGGCTTCTATCGCGGGCACGCCCAACCCAACGCTCGTTCTCTAATGAACGTTCCCTTCCGCCTGCCTTCGGAAGAGTTGGAAGACCTATTTGCCAAAGAGTCAAAAAAGAACAACTTGATTGGCTTAAAGGGGCATCGCTCGGTGGGCGGAATGCGCGCTTCCATTTATAACGCGGTCACGTTGGAAGCCACGCAGGCGCTGGTCAATTTTATGGGCGAGTTTCAAAAGAAAAACGGTTAAAGCAAGGAAGTAAAAAAAAGACCTCCGCGTAGAGCGGAGGTCTTTTTTTTATGCAATTTTTCTCGCTTCCATGTAGAAGCGCTTTTCGCGCGCCTCGCCCATAGAGAAAGTTTTGCGCGGCAGCGCGCCGTCTAATATCACAGTTTTGAACAATTCCGATTTGTGAATGCCCGCCAGATAAAAGCCCGCGTTGCCGGGTTGTAGGGCTAGGCGTTCCACCACGTCTGCGCCATGAACGTAGTCAATTTTTTCCGCGCCGCCGTTTTTGAGGAATTCGTCCAGAAAGGCTTGAATCGTTCCCGCCGCCAAGTTGGAGGATGGGTTGGCTATTTCTATCACGCCGAATTTTTTGCCGCCGCCGACCAAACCTATGCTTTGTTTTGCGCCCGTCCCCGCATTGACGCGCTTTATCATCTCTTCCGCGCTGGCGGTTTCTGCGTAGGAAAAATTCGCCCCAAAGCGTTTTTCTAGCGCGGCGAATAAATCTTGCTTCAAGTTAAATAAGACGCGGTGAATTGGCTCAAATTCCAGTCCGTCATCGTGAACGTTTTCAATTTCCACCAGCGCGTAGCGGGCGGGGTGTTCCATGCCTACTTGCGGTTTTATCTTCTCCCAAATGGCTTTGGCGGTCGCCAGCGAGTGATTGCCGTCTCCCATGGCAAAGAGCAAAACTGGCAGGCTGGGGTCAATGTCATATTTGGCGGCAAAGGTCTGCGGGTTGGCAAGCGCGCGCAGCGCCTCCACAATTTTAGATTCAAATTCCGCGCTGACGGCGTAGCCGCTGAGTCTGCCGCTGCCGAGCATCAGCTCAAAATCGTAGAGCGTTTCAAATTGAGTCTTCGCCGCGCGCAGCGGCTCAATGACGGTCTGTTGCGGGTCGTCAATCAGCACGAGGATGTGCGGCAATTCCAACTGCGCGCCCTCGCGGATTTTCATGCGCGGCGGCAGGCGTTCTTCTATTGTCCCTTCGGTGGCGCGGATGAGGCTAGATGAGCCTTTGTGGTAGTCGTAGCGCTCCAAGTCTAAACAGAGCATGAGACCTTTGCGGGTTTTACCCGCCACGCTGCGTTCTACATAGATGAATCCATCGCGCGGCTCTAACACGCGCTGCGCCATGTATTCTTTCATTGCCGCTTGAATGGATTGAATGCGCCGCTCCGCGCCGGGCTGTTCTAGGTAAACTTCTGGGAAGGTGATACGCAGGGCGGAGGGCGCGTCCCCGACAATTTTTTCCGCGTCTTGCCAATATTCCGGTTCGGAGGTGAACTGGTCGCAGGCAATGACCGCCCATTTGGACGGGTCAATTTTTTTGGCGGGTAAATAAATTTCTGGAATTTGAATTCCAATATCCGAAATAATCTTCATTTCCAAATTACCCTTTTTTGGAGAACTCAATTAACTTTGCCGCCACTTCCGCGCCTACGCGGGCTTGCGCTTCTTTGGTGGCTGCGCCAATGTGCGGCGAGGCGATGACGTTCTCTAATTGGACTAATTTCCATTCGCTGGGCGGTTCTGCGGCAAAGACATCCAACGCCGCGCCCGCCACTTTTCCGCTGGTCAGCGCGTCATACAGCGCGTTCTCGTCAATAATTCCGCCGCGCGCGCAGTTGATGATTCTCACGCCGTTTTTCATCTTGCCAAATTGTTCCGCGCCAATCATGTTCGCGGATTCCTTCGTCTTGGGCAAATGCAGGCTGATGTAGTCGGCTTGCGCGAAGAGCTCGTCCAGCGCGACCAGTTTTACGCCGTCCATCGTTTTGACGTAGGGGTCATAGGCGAGTACGGTCATGCCCAGCGCGGCGGCGCGTTTGGCGACTTCCTTGCCAATGTTGCCCACGCCAATTAAGCCCAGCGTTTTGCCGCTAATTTCATCGCCTTCAAAATTTTTCTTTTCCCATTTTTCCGCTTTGACCGAGGCGCTGGCTTTATACAGCGAGCGCGCCAACATGAACATATATCCAATGGCGAGTTCCGCCACAGAAGCGGAGCTGGCGAGCGGGGTGTTCATTACCGCAATGCCTTTGGTCTTTGCGTATTCGTGGTCAATCGTATCCAGTCCCACGCCGCCGCGCACAATCACTTTGAGGTTTGGGCAAACGTCAATGAGGTCTTTGCGAACTTTGGTGCGTGAGCGCACAATCATGCCGTCATAAGCGGGCAGCACGTTGGGCAGTTCCTCCGCGCTGATGTCGTCTCGCACGTCCACCGTTAAACCGGCGGCGCGCATTTGCTCAATATATTCTTTTTCGGTTTTGTCGCAAACTAATACCTTCATGGAAATCTCCTTGTGCAAAAATGAGAGTGAAATTCGCGTCAATTTATCCAATGCGATAAATTGACGCGGAGTTTTTTATGAACAAGTGGAGTTTATCACAACTGCCTGTATGAGCGCGGCTTGCTTCGGTCTAAGTTTTAGCGCAGTATCCCGCTTAATTTGCGCCGCAGGGTTTAACCCGCTTAATCGTTGTTCTCGTCTTCATCGGCGGCGGCGGGTTGCTCCACGCGCAAGACCTCGCCGCGATAATTGACGATAATTTTGAAGCCCATCATGCCGAGATAGGCGCGCATTTCTTCTGGCAGCCCAATTTTCATCAGCGTTTCAAATTGCGCGTGGATGTTTTTTAACTGACTTTCAATCATTGCTTTGGAGAAGGGGTCTTCCTGCCCCAGCATTTTGGCGGTCTGCGCGGTGATAACGTCCTCGCTGCCCTTCATCATCTCGGCGATGCTGTTCAAGACTGCGCGGTCAATGTCTTCGGCTGGCACATGGCGGCGAAAGCCGTCATCGTTGATGACGTAGCACGGCTCGCTGCCGATAAAGCCCGCTTCTATGAGCGCGCCGTTTTCGTCTGTGACGAGTCCTATAAAGAGGGGTTGATTTGCCATAATTTTTTTCCCCCGCTCTTTGAGGAAAGCGGGGGAAATATAAGGGTGAATTTATTGTTGTTTGCCTTCAATGGCGGCGAGCAAAATTGCGGCGGCGAGTCCCAGTCTGCGGTCTAGCGCGCGCGCCGTGTCCATGCTGAAATCAATGTTCAAATTGTAGGTGAACGGGTTGAAGTTTTGTTTGTAATCTGCGGCGCGGGTTTGCCCAATTAGCAGGTCATAATTTTGCGGAACAAGGTTGCTGAGGAAGCGCCGCACCAAAGCCAGTCCCATGCTGTCTTCCGAGAGGCTGCCAATGACGTTATCGTTTGCGTCTAAAACTTCCCATGTGTCGCGCAACATGGAGGCGAGTCCTTTGCGGCGCAGCGCGCCCACTTTTTGACCGCTGGCGCTATCTACCACGTCGTAGGCGGCGGAGAAATCTATAATTTGGCGCGCTTTGATGGTTAAGACTTCCTGCGTTTTGCCCTCGTCCGCATAGACGCGAATGTCCTCGCGCAGCTTGAACAATTTTTGTTCCACGTACAGCGCGAGCTGTTCGCCCGCGTACACACGGAACTTGCCCCCCAGCGCCAGAACTTGGCGTTTTAATACATATTGATTGGAATCAAAAGCGGAGGTCATTTTTTGCTCCTTTGGCATTAAACAATCTGCACGCGCGTGCCTTGACCGGGCAGGTGCAGGTAATCCTCGCCCAGCGGCACAACAGGCGAGGTCCAACGGTACATCCATTTTGCGTCTTCCGACCTTAAGTTAACGCAGCCGTGACTGCGCGGACGACCATAATCGTTATGCCAATACACGCCGTGAAAGGCGGCGCCATCCCCGGTAAAGAACGAAACCCACGGCACGCCGGGCAGGCTGTAATAATTGGTTGCGCCTTCTTCGTCTTGATTGGTCATGTGAACCGACGGACCTTTATGATAGGTGAAAAACTCGCCCGTCGGGGTGCGCGTTCCTTTTCCTCCGCTGGAACATCTCGCCGAAAAGACCAGATTCTGCCCTTCAAACGCCGTGACCAGCTGCGCCGCCAAATCTACATGGATGAATTTTTCTGCGGGGGGAATTTGCGGCGAAAGCGGAGCGAGTTCTTCATCTGCAACAAGGCGCATGTCGTAGGATGGAACGTAGTACAAGGTTTTTGTTTGGCTGTCGTAAATTTCATACCACACGCTTTTTTCTTCCCGATTGACGGTTGCGCGTTTTACCCAGTGAACGCTGCCGTAGTAGATGCGGTAGCCGTTTTTTGCGCGGACGCTTGGCTTAAGCCGCGTAACGCTAAACGGCGCGCAGACTTCGCCCAACTGTCCTTGTGCGTGAACTTCGTAAACCGGTTTTTGATAATTCATCTCCACTGGTTGAATCCAACCGGAGTAGGCGTAGCCTCCGTCCATTTGATACCACGTCTTATTGAACGGGTTGCCGTAGCCTTCATCGCCTTCGAGGACGGCTTGAATGGGCAGAGAAATATCTATGTTTAGTTTGGTTAACTCTTTTGCATTAAAGGAGGGCGCGTCATAGAGCGGCACGCCGCTCCAAATGACTCTGCCGTAGGAGGCGGGCGGCGCGGAAAGCGCGCGCGCAACGCCCAGTTCGCTTAACGCTAGGCTCAATGCGCCCGCGCTGGTTATCTTCAAAAAGTCGCGTCTTGAAATGTTTTGTAATTTCATAAGGGATGTGATTTAGTAATGCACGTTTACGGTTGTGCCAACGGATGCAAAATTGTAAATCCATTCCGAGTCAGGGATGGACATATTGACGCAGCCGTGACTCATGGGCGTGCCAAAATTATTATGCCAGTAAGTGCCGTGAATTCCATAACTGCCATAAAAGTACATGATGTACGGCACGTTCGGTAGGTAATAGCCGGGACCAGACATCGGCGCGGAGCGCAACTTAATCCACACGTTGTACGTTCCTGTTACGGTGGGCGTTTGCCATGTGCCGGTAGAAACGACAAATGAATTGGCCAGCGTATCGCCTTCGTAGGCGTAGAGGCGCTGCTGCGTTAAATCCACGTCAATCCAGCGCTCGCCATTGACGGCGGCGGGCATGGCGGGCGCGGCGGTTGGCGCAACATATTCCGGCGTGGGCGTGTCGTCCACAATTTGCGCGGCGATTGCTCCGCTGGCGGCGGGTTCTGCTGTGGGCGTATCTGTCGGCGGAACGTAAATTGAAACTTCGGCAGTGGGAATTTCTTCCAACGTAGGCGCGGCTTCCCATGTAGCGGATGGCGGCGCGGCGGGCGTAGCAACTTCTAACGTGGGAGCAGGCGCAGAAGACGGAGTCGCTAGCGCCGCCGTAGGCTGCGCCGCCGCTGAACTACCCGCAAATTGATTCGGCTTGGCGAGGATTGCCTGTGCAAAAGGTTGCCCGCGCTGCGGCGCAGCCGCAGGCGCTCCCTGCCCGGAGGAACACGCCGTTAGAATGAACAACGCCGTCAATAAAAGCGCGCGCTGCTTTGCTGAACCAAAAAGAATTTTCATGCGTCACCTATTTTAACGTTTACCAGTAAACCGCTTGCTCACCATCGAATTTCAACCGTTGCGCCAACTTGCGCCCAATCATACAGCAATTGCGCTTCGTATGTTCCCAATACAACGCATCCGTAAGAAATGGGCGCGCCCAAGTAACCCGCCCAGAGAGTTCCGCCATTGGGGAGCGTGGGCAGCGCGTGAATTCCGTTTTCTAAACTGCCCGCCCAATAAATGCCCAACCAGTTTGGCATCCAAATATCCCAGGTTGAGCCGTAGGCGTTAGGAATTTTATCCAACACGCGAAACGTTCCAACGCGGGTGGCGTTATTCATCCCCGTAGAGGCGACAAAACTATAAATGAGCGCTTCGCCTTCATAGACGTACATGTGCTGCTCGGAAATATCCACTAGAATTAAGGTATTACCGCCGCCGAATGATTGCGGCGCGGGCGTGTTTTCCAAAACTTGCGCGCGCGCCGCAACGGGCGTAGAGGTGGGCGGCGTGGTGGGCGTGGCGGTTGGGCTGGGAGTATAAGTGGGCTTAAAGATTTCTGCGCGTCCAAACGCGGCGGGGGTGGAGGTGGGCGCGGCGGCGGCGCGTGGCTGGCTGAACCATGCAAACGCGCCAAACGCGGCGCAGAGCGGCAGTAAACTTAAAGGATAAAGTAAACCGCGCTTCATTGTTTTATGGGTTTGGCGTGGGGAGCGCGGTAGGCACAACGCTCTCATTATTCAGGTAACACAGAATTCCCTGCGTTATGCCTTCCGCAATGCGCCCCGCTTCATTGACGAGAATATCGCGGTCTAGGTACAAGAAACCCGTTTCTATAATTGCCGTCACCGTGTTGGGGTCAATTTCCGCAAAGGCGTGGTATTCACGCATGTCGGCGGTGATGCTGCCCGCGTGAAATTCCAGACCGGTGACTCGCTCGTAACGGTCCGCCATGCACGCCGTTAATCGTCCGGCGAGGTTTTGGTCGCGCGTCACCGAAGAAGCCGCCACCTTAAAGCCGGTGGCTTCTTCGTTAATGTAGTCGCAGGAATCATTGTGAATGGAAACCAGCGTGACGGCGCGGTATCCGTTGAGGCGCGTGTCAAACTCGTTGAGTAAATCCACTTGATAGCCCAGCGTGAGCAGGTTGGCGCGCACGCGGTTGGCAATATCTAGGTTGACGTCCGCTTCGGTTAAATTGACGTTTCCGTTTTCGTCCAAGCATACCGCGCCGGAGTCGTTGCCGTTATGCCCCGCCACAATGCCAATTCGCAATTGCGGTAGCGGCGAAGCAAGCGGGTTGTTGGGGTCTGCCTGCGGCGTGAGTATGAGGCTTAATTGCTTTTGCAAATTCCCCGCAAAAAAAGCGTTGGGCGTCCATGCCGTGAAGAGAGTCGCCAACAAGACGGCGACGCCCAAAATAGATTTCCAAGAAGAGTGCGGGCTGGATGACATACAAGTATTTTAGCGCATTTTATCCAGCAACGTTTTGAAAGCCCGCAACTCTTGAATTGGCACAAATAAATTTTTCAGGCGCGTGCGGCTAAATTGAAACACGCTGGAATTGGGCGGCAACTGTCGCGCGCGGCGGCGAAACTCTTTGCGCGGCAAAAAGCCTGCCAGAATAATTTCCGCTATCGGCGTCCAAACATCCTCCCATTCTGCGGCGGAGATGATATGCGTGCGGCGCGTAGAATCTGCGCGAATGCCCAGCCGCGCGGTAGGCGCGCCGCTTAAGCGCAAAGATGTGACGGCGTAAAAATCTTCCGCGAATACGGCGCGCGTTTTTGGCAGAAGATGTATCGTCCGCGCGAGAAACCCGCCCGCCGCGTCTTGCCCGTGAACTTCCACTTGAACGCCTGCTTCCGATTCAGACTTAAGAATCAACTCGCCCAAAGGATTCCAATTTTGCGGGGCGCTCCATTCTTTTGGCATAAAGTGAATCCAATAACGTTGCGCGCTTTCGGTTTGCGCGGCGACAAATGTAAAAATATATAAATCATCTTCGGCGCGTTCTTCGCGCGCGTCCACATCCGCTGGAATGAGCGCGGGCGCGTTTAAGAGAATTTGCGGGTTGTTTTGAATGGCGGCAGAATCGCCGCGATGGGAGATAAAAAAAGATTTCAAGTCGCATCTTTGCCCGTTGAGGTTTACGTCGCGCCGCTCGTCTGCTCCCACCCATTGCGCGTGAGCGACATCAAAAGGAATGTTCTGCTCGCTCAGATAACGGCGCAGGGCGATTTCCGCCGCCGCATGAGCCGCGAGATGTTTGAAGGCGGCGGCGCTGGCGGCGCGGCGCGGAACTTGCCGCAGGGCGTAGGCAATGCCGCCTTCCGTCAGGCTGGGGGCGCAGGGCAGGCGAATGAAGTCCGTTACGGAGAGCATGATTAATTTTCGGGGCGCAAACTCTGAACTATCAAATTGGAAAAAGAGACAATGACGGGCGTGTCGCCTGCCGCGTTGATGAAAACGCCGAGCGCGCCGCTGGGGTAACTTTTATCTTCAATGGCGAATTGATAACGCCCGTTGAGGAAGAAGCGCATTTCCCCATCTTGCGCCCAAATTGCCATGCGAACCTGCCCCGCGCCGAGCGGCGCGTCTCCGCTGGGCAGCGGCTTTTGCAAAACCTCGCGCGCGCCGCCGCTAATTTTTTCCGCGCCGACCCTGCCATCGCAAAACAAGGCAAAGCGATAATACGCTACCGCATTGGCGCGGACGAGCAAGCCGTAACTGTCTTGCTTGCGGCAGAGGCTGGGCGCGGCGCTGAGCTCCGCGTAATAATCGCTTAATGTCGTTTCGCGCCGCAGACTCAAAATGTAAAATCCGCTTTGCGCGGAGAGAGTCAGCGCCCCGTTTAGAATTTTTGCGCTGGCTTCGTTGGATGTAGCCGTGTCCCAGTTTTTTTCGGCGCGAAAATCATCGCTGAGGATGACCTCTCCGAGATTGGGACGCATTTGCGGCGTAGGCGCGTTGGCGGTTTGCGCGGCGCGAGTCTCGGTGGGCGTAGGCGCAAACCATTGAATGGTGGGCGTAACGGCTGTGGCGCTGGGCGGCGCGGGCGGCGTTTGCGGCGCGGGGGCGCAGGCGAGCAGGGCAGACGCGGCGCACGTCAAAACCAGAGAACGTAAAAATATCACGCGCATTTTGTGACAAAAAGAAAGGGGTTGTGGCGTAAAATACCTCGCACGTTATTCTAGCATAAAGGAGTTGCGTATGAGCGAAAAGCAAGCGTTGGTCACAGGCGCGTGCGGAGAAATCGGTCAGGCTTTGGTGCAAGAATTGGCGAAGAGAGGCGGGTATCGCATTATTACGGCGGATTTTATGCCGCTGCCAGATTCGATTCGCAATCTTTCCGCCGAGCATGTGCAAGGCGATTTGGTCTATAAAATTAAGACCTTTTACGATTATGACTTTGACGTGGTGTTTCACCTCGCCGCTTCGCTGTCTTCCAAAGCGGAAGTGGCGACAGAAGAGGCGCACCGCATCAATGTGGAAGGCACGATGCAGCTGTTGATGATGGCTGCCTACCGCGCCGAAAAATATCAGAAAGCGGTTAAGTTCCTCTTCCCTAGTTCCATTGCCGCCTACGGCATGAGCAACCTCGCGGAAAAGCAAAAAGCAGGCATAGTGAAAGAGAACGATTGGAACATGCCGCACACCATGTACGGCTGCAATAAATTGTATTGCGAAAAACTGGGGCTGTATTACAGCAAATATTTGGGGCAAAAACATTTGGATGAAAAGCCGCCCGTCATGCCGGATTTTCGCGCCCTGCGTTTTCCCGGTCTCATTAGCGCCTTTACCCTGCCGAGCGGCGGCACAAGCGATTACGGTCCAGAGATGTTGCACGCGGCGGCGCAGGGCAAGCCGTATTCCTGTTTTGTGCGCGCCGACACCAAAATTTCATTTATGGCGATGCCGGACGCCATTAAGTCTTTGATGATGTTGATGGACGCGCCGCGTGAGCGTCTCTCTCATACAGTTTACAACGTGGCGGCGTTTGCCATCAGCGCGGAGGAATTTCATCAGCGCGCGCTCAAAGCCTTTCCGCAGGCGCAGATTTCCTTTACGCCCAACCCGCGCCGTCAAGGCATTGTAGATTCCTGGCCCGAAGACGTGGACGATTCGCTCGCCCGCGCCGAATGGGGTTGGCAGCCAACCTATGACGCGGATAAATTTTTTGACGAATATTTCATTCCGCAAATTCGCAAGCGTTACGGGGCGTAAAAATTATTTGCAAAATAAAAAAACTTCGCAGTCCAACGACTGCGAAGTTTTTTTATTTATTCCGCTTGTTTTTTTTCTGGACTTCTTTTTTTGAGCCAGCCGTGCAAACTTAAATCCACTACGCGCTCTTTGCCCTCAAATAATTTTTTGAGGTTGGGACGCAGCGCCCACATCAGCAAAAGTTCCGCGCCCACGCCATACCAGACATACGCCCAGGGCGCTCCATACCAAGCGGCGCGCGCGGCAAAGATGACGATGGCAAACAGCGCCACCGCCATGGTGGTGATGGAGGCAATGCCAATGCTGAAAAAGGTTAATGCGCCCAGCGGCAAGATGACAAGAATGGAGGGCAGCCATAACCCCATCGCTCCGCCAACGGAAGGCGCGCCGCCCGCGCCGCCGCGAAAACCTTTGAACTTTCCGTTTTCATCACGGTTTGGCAGAAAGATGGAATAGTTATGCCCCAAAATTGCCGCCAGCGCGGCGGCTACATGCGCCCAAGTTTGTTCGGGCGCGAGCGCAATGGTTAGCCATGCCCCCGCCGCGCCCTTCAAAATATCCAACATGGCGGTGGCGAAGCCCGCCCAAAAACCGGCGGCGCGCATGGCGTTTGTGCCGCCGGTGCGCCCGCTTTCTACTTGGCGAATATCTTTGCCTGTGGCGAGTTTTACAATCAGCAGCCCAACTGGAATTGAGCCAATGACGTAGGCGATGAAAATTGCGCCAATGCTAATGAGTATTTGCATTCTGAATTCCTCCGAGTTAAGTCTGACGGTAGAAACACAAAAAATGGGACAGGGTTGCTTAGACGATGTTCAATTTCACTTCGCGGTAGGTTTCATTTTCAATCCAAAAGCCGCGCGCGCCCCAGCTCTCATTGACGGGCGAAAGAACAATATAGACAACGCGATACGCCGCTTGTGCAATATCAGTCGGCGAGACAGTTTGCGGTCCTTGCGGGTGTGAATGAAAGATGGCGAGCAGTTCCAGTTGATGGTCGTCTATCCATTCAAAGGCGCGTAACTGCTCGATGGGATTCATCTGATAGCGGGTCGGGCTTTGCGCTTCATTCGAGATGAAGAATATGCGCTGCGCGATGTTTCCCCTCCCCGCCAACAGCCCGCACGCTTCTTGCGGAGCAAGCCCGTTCACATGCGCGACCATTTGTTGCAGGTGGTCTTGCGTTAGCGTGAGGGTTTTCATGGGCTAACGAACGAAGACCGCCGCCGTCCACGCCAAAGCGGTGATGACGGCGGGCGCAAACGCGGCGCGGCGCGTGGGGATGTTCTCTGAAAGTTGCGCGGCGAATAAAGTTAGCCCGTAGAAGGGACCGGTTAACGCCAGCCCAAATTGCAACGGGGTGATGTTCCAATAATGCAGCCCTCCGCCAATTTGCATACAGACCAACCCAATGCCCGCCGCCCAAGCAAAATTCCAGCGCGTGGAAACGTCCAATAATAAGATTCGCAGGCTGATAAGCCCCGCCGCCAGAAAAATGCTCGGAGCGAGGGCAAACATCCGCATTCCAGAGAAGCGCAGCGCGGCGGCAGTCATCAAAAAAAGGGCGTAAGCCAGAGCGGTTAAACTCGCGCTGGCGATTCCGTACAAGGGCGAGCTTGGCTCGGTGGAGATATATTCCGCAAGAAAAACGCCCGCCAAAAGCAGACCGGCGGCGGTTAGCCCGCCCCACCATGTTGCGCCGTTGGGCAGCAGGCTCAAAAATGAACCTAACACAAAGGCGGTTAAAGTTGGCAGCGTTAAATGTTCAAGACTGCCCGCGCCGCCCGAAATCCATCTCATGCCCGCGCCGCTCAACGCCGCCGCCAGCAAAGTGATTCCCGTTCCCAAAGTCAGCGGGTAGGCAAAATAAAAGCCCGGCAGGGCAATGCTGAGCGTAAGGCGCGGCGACTGAATGACCCGCGTCAGCGCAAAGGCGAGCAAGGTGGAAGCAACCAGCATCCCTACGCGGTCTGTGGGCGGCAGCCAAGAACGATTTTGCATAAAAAGATTGTACCTGTCCGCGCGGCGAAGCGCAAGCAAGGGGTATGGTAGAATCCATCTGTTATGGAAGAATCTCGCACACAAAACGCCCCGCCTGCGCCGGGCATTTTTCAATCCATTAAAGCGGGTTTTGACGCGGTTTCTATGCGCGTTGAAACCCTATTTTTGCCATTGGCATTAAACCTGTTCTTTTGGCTGGGTCCGCGCCTGCAAATGACGGCGCTCTTTGACGCGCTCAAAGCCGATATGGTCGCCATTTGGCGGGGCGGCGGTTTTTCCGCCGCCGATATTCAACGCGCGCTGCAATGGTATCAAGACGGCGTAACGCAAATAAATCTATTTTGGATGTTAAGCGCGCTGCCCGTGGGCGTAAGCGCTTTGCAGTTTCCGCCGCAAACGCTCACCCCGTTGGGCGTCGCCGCCGCATGGCAGGCGAGCGAAGCGACTCTGCTTGGCGCTTTATGCGGCTTGCCTTTGGCGGGCGTTTTGCTGGGCGGCTTGTATTTTCGCTCGGTGGCAAAACTGGCGCGGACGGAAGAACAGCCTCCCCTGACGGGAACGCTGCGCGCGCTGATTCAGACGGTCTTGCTTGCGCTGACGTGGGGAGCGCTGACCTTCGTCCTCGGCGCTCCGCTGCTGCTCATCTTTGCGGCGTTCTCCCAATTAAACGCCGGGCTGGCGGGCGTTGCCGCGCTGTTTTTCCTTTTTGCTTCCATGTGGCTGATTGTGCCTTTATATTTTTGGTCCTATGGAATTTTTCTCAACGGGCAAAATGCGTTTGCTGCCTTAGCGGGCAGTTGGAAACTGGCGCGGGCTTCGCTGCCGCTTAGCAGTTTGTTTGTACTGACCGTTTTCATCTTAACCATCGGGCTAAACTATTTATGGTATCTTTCCCCGCCCGATTCTTGGGTGACGTTGCTGGCGGTCTTTGGGCAGTCTTTTACGGCGACTGCGCTACTGGCGGGCAGCTTCATCTACTACCGAGATATGACCGCGTGGGTAAACGCCATTTTGGCGCGGCGCAATCCAAACCTGTAACCTGCAACTTGCAACCTGTAACCTATCACTTGTACCCTGTTCGGAGGTCTTTGTGGCTGAAAATAACGATGTGAAATATGACGTTGGCTCTATTCAAGCGCTGGAAGGCATAGAGCATGTTCGCAAGCGCCCCGGCATGTATGTCGGCGGCACGGACATTAAAGCCTTGCATCATCTGGTTTATGAAGTCGTGGATAACGCCATAGACGAAGCGCTGGCGGGCTTTTGCACGCGCATAGACGTTACCATTCATCCCGATAGCAGCATTAGCGTGGCGGATAACGGACGCGGCATTCCCGTTGGTCCGCATCCCTCTAAAAAAGACGCCAACGGCAAGCCGATGGAAACGGTGGATGTGGTGATGACGGTCATTGGCGCGGGCGGCAAATTTGGCGGCGGCGGGTACAAAGTTTCCGGCGGTTTACACGGCGTGGGCATCAGCGCGGTGAACGCGCTTTCTGAATGGACCACCACCGAAATTAAGCGCGATGGCAAACTTTGGCGGCAGGAATATAAGCGCGGCGTGCCGCAAGGCGCCATTAAACAAATGGGAAAAGTCGGCAAAGACGAAACCGGCACGACGCAAACGTTTAAATTTGACAAGCAAATCTTCACCGAAGATTTTGATTATCGCTTCGATACGTTGGTGCAGCGTTTCCGCGAGATGTCTTTCGTCACGCGCGGCGTGACGCTCAAATTTGTGGACGAGCGCAATGACCGCGAGATGACCTTCTACTTTGAAGGCGGCATCACCTCCTTTGTGCGTTACCTCAACCGCAACCGCGAGAATTTGCATCCCGTTGTGTATGTGGAAAGGGAAATTGAAAACATTGGCATTGAGGCGGCAATTCAATACACAGACGCTTACACCGAATCGGTTTATTCTTTTGCAAACACCATCAATACCATTGACGGCGGCACGCATTTAACCGGCTTGCGCTCCTCGCTGACGCGCGTTGTGAATGATTATGCGCGTAAGAACGGCTTGCTGAAAGACGCCGACCCGAACTTCTCTGGCGATGATACCCGCGAAGGCTTGACCGCCATTGTTTCGGTCAAGCATCCTGCGCCGCAATTTGAGTCGCAGACCAAAGTCAAATTGATGAACCCGGAAGTGCAGACGTATGTAACGCAGGCGGTGGGCGAAGCATTTATGACCTTTTTGGAGGAGAATCCACAGGCGGCGAAGGCAATCATCGCCAAGTGTCTCACCTCTGCCAGAGCGCGAGACGCGGCGCGCAAAGCGCGCGACCTCGTCATTCGCAAATCCGCATTGGAGTCGCTCACTCTGCCCGGCAAACTGGCGGATTGCTCCGAAAGAGATTCATCCAAAACCGAGTTGTATATCGTCGAAGGCGACAGCGCCGGTGGAAGCGCCAAGCAAGGGCGCGACCGTCACTTTCAAGCCATCCTGCCGCTGCGCGGAAAAATCCTCAACACCGAGCGCGCGCGGCTGGATAAAATTCTTGGCAACAATGAAGTGAAGTCGCTCATCTCCGCCTTGGGGACGGGCATTGGCGATAACTTTGACCTTGAAGGTTTGCGCTATGGTCACATCATTATTATGACAGATGCGGACGTGGACGGCAGCCACATTCGCACCCTGCTGCTGACCTTCTTCTTCCGCTACATGCCGCAACTGATTGAAGATGGACATCTCTACATTGCCCAGCCGCCGCTCTACCGCATGGCGTATAAGAATCAAGTTCGCTATGTGTATAGCGACAAAGAAAAGGACAAAACCCTCAAAGAGATGGGCGGCGGGGATAAAGTGAACCTGCAACGCTACAAAGGTCTCGGCGAAATGAACCCCGAACAACTTTGGGAAACGACCATGAACCCAGATAATCGCACGCTCTTGCTGGTGACGGTGGAAGACGCGGCGGAAGCCGACCGTACCTTTGATATGTTGATGGGCGATGCGGTGGACCCGCGCAAGAAGTTCATCCAAACCCACGCCAAGAGCGTCCGCAATTTGGATATTTAGCCCAAACATTTGAACTCTAAAAACAGCGCGCGCCTTCTGTATGTTTTACAGAAGGCGCGCGCTGGCGTTTTTCTTGAGTCTTCTCTCCAAAGCGTATAATGGACGCATGAACCTGATTCGCCTTCTTAAAATCGCCGCGCAGTTAGGCGCGCGTCCGTTGTTTTTTTACGCCCGTTATCAACTTAACTTACGCAGCGGCATGTATCGCCGCCGCCCGACAAATTTCAACCCGCCGCCTTTTCAGCCGCTTTTTTCGATTCCCAATCAACAACAAATATTGGAAGCGCTCGGCGAAGACGGAAAAGAAAAACTATTGCAAGAAGCCAATGAAATTGTAGCGGGAAAATTTCGCCGCTTCGGCGGCGCGCCTGTTCCTTTGCAATTGATGAACCCGCTGCCGCTCAATCATTGGACAAGCATCGAAACAGGGAAGATAAAATACAACGGCGATTTGAAATTGACGTGGGAAGTGGCGCGTTTTGGATGGGCGTTTACGCTGGGGCGCGCTTATTGCGCCACGCAAGACCGCCGCTATGCAAAAACCTTTTGGAAATATTTTGAAACCTTCTCCGTTTCCAACCCGGTGAACGAGGGCGTTCATTGGATGAACGGGCAGGAAGTTGCCCTGCGAATGATGGCGCTCATCTGGGCGCTGCATATTTTTCCGCTGGACGAATCACAGCGTTTCCTCCTGCTGACGCGCATCGCCTTTCACGCCGAGCGCGTGGCGCAAACGCTCGATTACGCTCGCGCGCAAAACAACAATCATCTCCTCACGGAAACCGCCGCGCTGTATTCCGCCGGGCTGTTGTTGAATCAAAATCAATGGATTCAAACAGGCTGGAAGTTTTTTCATCGCGCCTTGCAAACGCAAATTAACGACTACGGCGAATATATTCAACACAGCGCAAATTATCATCGCGTCATGCTGTCTGCCGCGTTATGGTTGAACTTGGTTAAGCGCAAAGATTTTCCGCTCAAAAGCGCTCAAGCCCTGCGCCGCGCCAGCCATTGGCTGCTTTCCATGTTAGACGCGGACAGCGGGCGCGTTCCCAATCTTGGCTCTAATGATGGCGCGTTGATTCTGCCGCTTAGCGCCTGCCGCTACGAAGATTTTCGCCCTGTCGCGCAAGCCGCCGCGCGCGCCTTTCTGGATGTTGAGATGGAATCTGGCGGGTGGAATGAACTGCCCCTCTGGCTGAATCTGCCTGTCGCGCCGCGCGTTGTTTCTCCGCGTGAATATCTCTCCGACAATTTGCATGGATTAGATTCTTGGGCGTACCTGCGCGCCACCTCTTTCAAAAGCCGCCTCGCGCACATAGACCAGCTCCATTTAGACTTATGGCGCAAAGGCGAAAATATTGCCCAAGACGCGGGGACGTATTCCTACAACGAAGCGCCGCCCTGGGATAACCCGCTGGCGGCGGCGCGCGTTCATAACACGCTGACCGTGTTCGGCGCTGAACCAATGACTCGCGCCGGACGTTTTATGACGTTGGATTGGGCGAATGCGTATTCCGTTCCGCTTATTTTGGAGGACGAATCCATTTTGAGCGCGGCGCGCGCGCATTATGCCGCCAAGGGAATTCGCTATGAGCGCATTGTCCGCGCTTATAAAGACGGTCATTGGCTTATATCGGATAGCGCCGTTCCTCAAAAACGCGCGCAGCGCGTTTTTCGTTTGCATTGGCTTTTGATGGACGGCGACTGGCAAATTGAAGCAGAACATACAGGCGCAACGCTGCGCGTTCAAACCGAGCGCGCGCAAATTGTTTTGCGCGTCACAGCGGATTCCGCCGCGCGCATTTCGCTGGTTCGCGCCGGAGAACTTCTGCGCGGAACGCGGGACGTTCAAGCCTACGAAGGCTGGGCTTCGACTTCTTACGGGCAAAAAAACGCGGCTCTATCGTTTGCAGTAGAAATAGATTCGCCTTTTGCGGCGGCGTTTGCCAGCGAGTTTTATTTTACAGACGCGCTTTCTTAATAACCTTAAAAACCTTAATGAAAATAAAAACGCGCTTAAAAAGCGCGTTTCATTTTTTAAGATAACCTCATTGCAAAAAACCTTTACATAAATCAATAGTTAGATACAATCTAAACATAATTTTTTTATTTTATAAATTAATTATTTTTTATTTTCAATCAACAAACAAGAAAGACACATCAAAGGATATGGATTATGTATATTTGCGTATTAGCAAGCGCGCCCGACCCGAACGAAGTTCCATACGACCCTTCCTACTACATGAACGGTTATCGTTGGAAACAACATTACGTTGAAACCACAAACGTTGAAAAACAAATTAGCGACCTCATGGAAGAAGGCGTGGATACCTTCATCAACTTGTGCGATGGCACGCCCGATGACGCGCTCTCTGGCATTGCGTTGGTGCGCGCTTTGGAAAAAGCCAACGCCGCTTTCACCGGCGCGGATTCAAAATTCTTTGACCCCACGCGCGATGAAATGAAAAACGCCGCCAAAAAAGTATCCGTGCCGACTCCCAATTGGGTTTTCGTCAATCGCGCGCAGGACGCGGAAAAAGTCGCCAAACGCTTAAAATTTCCCATGCTGGTAAAGCCGCCGCATGGCTACGCCAGCGTAGGTATCCGCCGCAATTCCCGCGTGACCGACATTGAACAACTCCGCGCGCAAATTGCCGTTGAGGTGGAAGAGTTTGGGCGCGCGCTGATTGAGGAATTTATTGACGGGCGCGAATTCACCTGTCTCATTGCCGAAAACGCGGACGACCCCAAAAAGCCGCTGACCTTTATGCCAGTGGAATTTATCTTTCCGCAGGGTGAATCTTTCAAACATTACGATATGAAATGGGTGGACTACGAGCAGATGTCTGTTGCGGTGGTTAATGACCCGAAGATTGAAAAAACTCTGCGCGAACAAACCGCGCGCGTCTTTAAGGAATTGGGCGGCAACGGCTATGCCCGCTGCGATTACCGCATGGATGCAAACGGAGTCATCTACATGCTGGAAATTAACCCCAACTGTGGAATTTTCTACGCGCCGCACGAACCCGGCTCCGCAGATTTCTCCTTGATGAACGACCCAGTCACCGACCATGAGAAATTTATGAAGCTCATCATCCGTAACGCGCATAAACGCCGCGAGCGCGTTGAAATGGAACGCGCCTTAGCCAAGCCGCCCAAACGCGCGCCGCGCAAACGCGCCGTTGTAGAGCAAATGGCGTACAGCTAAAACAAAAAAACTCCCTGCGGGGAGTTTTTTTATAAGCCTGTTTTCCTAAAATTCAATTGGCTCGCGCTCGCCCAGCACAGGCAACGGCTTAAGAAAGTATACGTCCAACACAGCTTGCAGTGAGGCAAACAGCTCGCGGAAATTCCAATAGACCAGCGAGCGTTTCAAAAAGGTTCGGTTGTTTGCCGCCACGCCCGTAGATTCGACTCCGAGCGCGTTGCACAAAAATAGCGCGCGCGGCAAGTGAAAGGCTTGCGTCACCAGAATAGCAGACTCCACGCCAAAGATGGCGGCGGCGCGGTAACAAGTATCATAGGTGCGCCGTCCGGCGTAATCTAAAATAATGTCTTCGTCCGCCACGCCCAACTGTAAAGCGTAGGCGCGCATGGCTTGCGGTTCGTTATAATTTTCAAAGCGGTTGTCGCCGCTCATAAGCAATTTTTTTGCCGCGCCTTGATGATATAACTGCGCGGCGGTTTCGAGACGGTCGCGCAGCACAGGACCCGCGCTTCCATCTGGACGCAGACCCGCTCCGAAGACGATGACCACGCTCCGCGTTGGAGAATCTGCCAGCGGGTAGGAAAGCGGCGCGGCGTAGAGGAGCAAAATCAACTTGGGGAGGAAAAGAATCAGCCCACCCAAAATCATCAGCCATTTGAGAATCTTCCAAAAAATTTTTTTACGCATTAATTATTTTTGCAGCGTGGCGCGCAAATCCAACCCTGCGGCTTGCACATAGTCTAAAAATTCGGCGTACATAGAATCTTCGGCGACTTGCATTTCGTCTATGCCATAGACCAGTTGAAAATCCTGTTTGCCTTCGGGCGTTAGCAGCAGGTCTATCAAAGCGCGTTGAATGACGCGGCGCATATCGTAAGGCAGCGCCACGCTGGCGGAAATATTTTCGTAGGGCAAAATTTCCGGCGCGCGCCATATCACCACCACGCGCTCGCTCACGTCCGGCGCTTCGGCTTCCAGCGCGGGCAACGCGCGCGCGTCCACATAGGTTGCGCCAAAATTGCAAATATTGCCCGCGTACACGGCGCGCACCACGTTGGCTTGTCCTTGCAGAAACGCGCCCGCCTGCACGTTGATGTTATTTTTTTTGAGAATGCCCAGCGGCAGAATATAACTGGATGGCGAGAGCGCATCGCTCCAACAGGGCTTTTTATCTTCAAACTGGCGGAGCGCTTGCGCCGCCTCTACTTGGTTCTCGTCACGCTCCGCGTCAAAGTAGCGTTGAAATTCGCTCTCGCGGTTGGCGATAAACTGCGCGGCGTAGAAAATTTTTCCATTGCGGGCGCTGGCAAAAAGCGCCGTAGCAGAATCGTCCTGCCGCGCAAGCGCGTACCCCATTGGGCTGAGCATGGCAATGTGCGCGTTGTTCAATCGCAGCGCTTCCACTAGATTAAGTTCGGAGGCGGGCGCCATGGTGACAAAACGGTAGCCGCTGCGTAATTCTAAAAAGGCGGCAATGCGTTCTCCGGCGGCGGTCATCTCCGGGTTGGGCTGCGCCGAAGGCGCAAGCGCCAAAATGAGCGGGTTGGTTTGCGCGCCCAGCGCGGGCGTGGGCGCGGGCGTGGCGGTAAAGGCGGGTGGCGCAGTCGGCGTGGACGCGCTCTGCCAATTGAATGAAAGCGGAAAGCTGCACGCCAGCGCGCTGAACGAGAGAAAGAAGAAAAATTTTTTTATATTCATATCCATTTACAGGTTCAACGCAAGCCGCTGCCTGTAAAAAATACGCCGTAAATTTGGCAGGCGGCAACTTGTTGTAAGTAGAGCGATGTTGCTATAATCATCATAACCTATTCCACGCCGCCATAGAAAGGATTGCCATGAAGAACGCTTTGAATACCATCTTTTCCGTTTTGATTTTAATTGTGCTTGCCGCCGGAGTTTATTTTATTGTCCAAACCGTGCGCGAGACTCAAAAGGCGGTCTCCGCTCCGTTTGAAAAAGTAAACGAGGCAAATCAGGCGCTGCAAACGCAAATTGCCCAAGCCATGAACCCCACGCCCACCATCATCCCCGACCCGATTACATACATCAATAACATTCGCGCGCTGGCGCGTTTAGAGACCATTGAATACAGCGTGGAGCAAGTGGTCACTTGCCAAGTGAATCAAGATGGATTTTTAGGGTACGTCATCGGCGATAAATTGCTCTTTGTCGGTCATGGACAGGTCATTGCGGGAATAGATATGGAAAAGATTCAACCCGGCGATATGTTCCTGCAAAATGGAAAAGTCGTGGTCAAACTGCCCCCCGCCGAACTGTTTGTGGTTACGCTCAATAACGATAAATCCTATGTTTATGACCGCGTCACGGGTCCGCTGGCTTCCAACAACATGAACTTGGAAACCGCCTGCCGTCAGGCTGCCGAAGATAAAATTCGCGCGGCGGTTTTGGAGGATGGTATTTTACAGCAGGCGCAAAATAACGCCGAAAATTATTTCTATCGCTTTTTCACGGAACAGTTGGGCTATCAATCGGTGGAGTTTATTCGCTAACAAAAAAATCGCAGGGAGGAATTCCTCCCTGCGATTTTTTACGGCGCGCAACGGGCGGGAAAGTTAAGCGTTGCGCTTAAATCATTGGGCGCAAGCGCATGAATCGTTAGAAGATATTCTCCGCCCGCCGGAATCACATAGTAACCGTTCAAAGGCTGCGTACCCGCTTCTTCAAAAATAATCTCATTGTCCGCAGAAACATAGCCCGCGCTGCTTTCCAGCCGCCATGTCACAATAGCGGGACCGTTGGTGGTAACTTGCGACTCAAAAAAGATGGTCTGCGGAAATTGGTCGCAACTTAAATTTAAGCGCTCTGGTTCGGCGCGGAGGGTTATCTCGGTGACTTGAACAGACGGCGCGGCAACGACGGGCAAGGATTCGCGCTCGCCCTGCAAATTTACCAACAGCGCAGAAATCCAGCAAAAGCCGCCGGGGTTGCCCGGGTCGCGCAGGTACAGCCATGAGCCGTCAGCGTTTTTCCCTACGGCGCGGGCGCTTTGCCCTTGCTCCAATTCATTAACCAAAGCATACGCTCCGCTCGGTCCATAACGACAATTTGCCTTTTCCGCCGTAACGCGCAAATTCAAAATGAGCGGCGTGGGGCTGGGCGCAATGGGCGTGGGCGCGGGCGTAGATGTGACAGGCGCGGCGGTGGCGGTTGGCAGGGCGGAGTTTAGATTACAAGCCGCCAACCCCAAACACAAAATAGCCGCGTACAAAAATTTATTTTTGTTTATTTTCTCTCCACGCTCAAAATGCCGCCGAGCGTATTCATTTGCAAATTCCATACGCTGCCCTTTGTAAATTGTTGAAACTCCGCAACAGAAGACGGCTGGTATCGCTCTTGCCCGTCGGCGGTATCAAAATAGACCGTTAATTCTTCGGATGAATTTCCTAGCCGCTGCCTTTCGGACAGGGCGGGTTCGGCGTACTGTGGAAAAACGTCCGCCCCGCTGAGTGTGTAGGTTTGGATGGTTGTCCATTCATCCACTGTGTAGTCGCAGTAATCGGAGCTTTCTGTGCGGCATTCCGTTACCACCTCCGCAAAGCCATTGCCTTTATCTACGGTTTTATCTTCGCAAATTTCGCGGCTTTCTGTCTCGCAGGAGATATTGTAAGCGCCAGCGGGAGCGCTACCGCTTTCGTGCGTATACCGCTGCGGTTGAATTTCCTGCACGGGCATGGAAGTTTGCCATTCCGTTTGGCTCACCGTTCCTTCCACTGTTTTGGCGGGAAAAATAAAGAAGGCAAAAACTAAAATACAGCATAGCGCCAGCGCGGCGATAATTCCGCCGATGAGCAGCCAGTTTGTTTTTTTTGTCGGCGCGTGGAGGTTCGCCGCCCCGCCAGATTTTGCCGTCATTTGCGCGGGCGCTTGCGCGGCGCGTGGAAGCGGCGCGCCGCATTGAGCGCACATTTTCTCCGCGCTGGAATTTTCCGCCCCGCAAGCAGAGCAGAGGAGGGTCTTGGGTGCGGGCGGCGCGGCTTGCAAAACTTGACCGGCGGCGCGCGCCTTGCCTTCTTTCAAATCTCCTCCGCATTGCGAGCAAGCGACTGCGGCGGCGGGGTTGCGCGCGCCGCAAAATCCGCAGTGAATATCCGCGCCCGCGCTGGCTGCCGCAATTTGCGCCGCGTCTTCTACAATTTTTTCATCTTTTGCGCGTTGAAATTTTACGTTTTCCGGCTGAGGCGCGCCGCATTGAGCGCAGGTTTTTTTTGAGCCTTTGTTCGCGCTATCGCAATTTGGGCAAACCCATTCCAACTCTACAAAGCGGCGTTTTTCTTGATTATCGCGCATGAAATTTCTCCTTGATAAAGCCGCATCTATTGGAAGTACGTCAGCGCCAGGCGCAGTTTTTCTTCCACGTCATCTGGCGCGTTTTTAGAGATGGATTGCAGCGCGGCTTGCGCCTCCACCACCGAATAGCCCAGCGAGGTTAGCGCGGCGATAACTTCGCCATCCGAGTCGGAGAGCGCGGCAATTTTTGCCAGCGCGTCTGTGGGTTTGAGTTTATCTTTCAAATGCAGGGCAATTTTCTGCGCGGATTTTTTCCCCACGCCCGGCGCCCGCGAGAAGATTTCGGCTTCGTCCGCAAAAACAGCGCGCTGCACCGCATCCACATTGAGGGTGGAGAGAATGGACAAGGCGACTTTGGGACCAACTCCATCCACGCCCAGCAGCATGAGGAAGAGGTCGCGCTCGGCTTGATTTTCAAAACCGTAGAGCAGCCATGCGTCTTCCCTTACGACCAAATGCGTAAAGAGAAAAAATGTCTCGCCGACTTGAGCGCGCGCGCGCAATGGCGCAGGCACAAAGACTCGAACGCCAACTCCGCCCATTTGAATAATCAGGGCGTTTTCTTCAATTTGGGAGATTTCTCCGCGAAGGGTTGCTATCATGGGAGTATTTAACCACAAAACCGCTCCAATTAGCGGTTTGAAGAGCGATTCATTATTATGTCTTGCCAAAAGATTTAACCACAGAGATCACAGAACACACGGAGAAAACCGATTAGCCGCTTCTGCGGTTTGTTTGTCCCCCTTAAAAATATTTAAGTTGTATTTTCAAAAACTTGGCGGAACGATTCAATCACCGCCTGTTTGACCGACTCCATACTTGGCGGCGGGTCGCGCAAATCTGCCAGAGAGACAACGGGCTCGTTTAGCCCGCAGGCGTTAATGCCGTTGAAGTATTCCATTTGCGGGTTCACGTTGAGCGCAAAGCCGTGACGGGTGATTCCGCGCGCGTCCACTTTGACTCCAATGGCGGCAATTTTTGCCGGGCTTTGTTTGTCTTCGGGTTTGCAGCGCGGGCAGCGGGAATACACATCCGCTTGAATCCAAACTCCGCTTTTGCCGCGCCGCTGTCCGCCGACTACGCCAAAACGCGCCAGCGCAAAGATGAGCATTTTTTCTAAATTGCGAATATAGCCAACGTAGTCGCGGTTAACCGAACCCAAAGCCGACTCTTGACTTTGGATTTCGCCCAAAGGCAAAAGCGGATAGCCCACCAATTGACCGGGACCGTGATAGGTGATGTCTCCGCCGCGGTCCACCCAATGCGCGGAAATATTTTTTTGCTTTAATTGTTCTTCGTTCCACAACAGGTTTTCCGCATGACCTTTGCGCCCAAAGGTATAAACATGAGGATGTTCCAGCAGCAACAGGGTTGGCGGGCGCGTCCCCGCCGCAATTTGCGCGGCGTATTCTTCCTGCAATTTCCACGCGGCGAGGTAAGGGACGAGTCTCACATCTTCAATGATCATAAAAAATGACTTGGAACTATCCAAACAAGCGGCGATATAAATCCGACTCTAACAAGCCGTGCGGGTCGCAGCGTTTTTTGAGTTTGCGGAATTTTGCCACCGTCTCTGCGCCGTAGAAAGATTGCGCGGTTTCTGCGGAGGTTTCGCTGTTCTTGGCGAAGTAGAAACGTCCGCCCGCTTCTAAAACAATACGGTCAAAGTCTTTCAACATGGCGCGCAGTTTTTCTCTGTTGGAATTTGTCGTCTTAAAATCGAGCGCAAGCGAAAAGCCATCCACCGCGTGGGTTAGTAAAAACTTGTCGGGGCGGTGGCGCTTGGTGACGCCCAAGTAAGAGGGGAGATTCTGTTTGAGGGAACGGCGAATCATCTCCGTCCAGGCGGCTGCGGCGGTTTCCTTCGGCAGGAAGGATTGGTATTGAATCAATCCGCCCTTGCCATAGGAGAGTTCCCAATTGGGAACATAATCTAACAAAAAGTGAAAGGCGGCGTGCGGTTGTAAAAAGGTATGTTTTCTCAGCGAGGCGATGTACTTGGCGAGGTTCACCGCCGACCAGCCGAGATTGTTGGCAAAGGGAGTCATCAAATAATGCAAAATGGATTTTGGAAATACGCCAAAGATATAAGGCGGCAAAATTTGATTTTGCAATTTCATGGTCTCGCGGGGGTTGGGGTCTTCGCCCGCTTGAAGATAATTTGCGGCGTGAATTTGCCCGCGCCCCAGCGCCGCGCCGCCGACCATAGAGTCCATCCACCCAACAATGTAGCTATGTTGCGGCGCGCCTTCTTCCAATGCGGCGAGGTGTTCGCTCAAATTGCGAACCGGCAGCGCGTCCACGCGCAGCAAGCCGGAGTAAATTTTTTTCATTTGAATGGTGACAGAGGTGATGACCGCCAGCAACCCCAACCCGCTGATGATGGCGTGGAACAGGTCGGCGTTTTTTTGGGGCGAGCAGGTGACTTCCGCGCCGGTGGGTAGGATGGCGGTAAATTCCAGCACATGCTCGCCGAAGGTTCCCATCTTAAAGTTGTTTTTACCGTGAATGTTGGCGCTGAGACAGCCTCCCAATGTGGTTCGCATCGTTCCAGAGACTACGGGCAGCCACCAGCCGTCTGGCTCGGCTTTTTGCCAGAGTTGTTCCAGCGTGGTTCCGGCTTGGGCGGTGATTCTGCCGGTATTGACGTTCCAGTCTAGGATGGCGTTCATGCCGCTCATATCCAGAACAATGCCGCCGCCGTTGAGCGCCGCGTCATTGTAGCTGCGCCCCGCGCCGCGCAAAGCGACAGTGAGTTCCAATTTTTTTGCAAGGCGGAAGGCTTCGTAAATTTCTTCGGCGGTGTGAACTTCAAAGACGTAGGCGGGAGTTTTTAGGGAATGTCCAAAATTTTCGAGCTGGGTAAAGCGAGTGTGCATGGCAAATCCAATATCTAATTAGATGTTGAGGCGGCGGAAGATGAAAGAAGGAATGTGGCGGATGACGAGCATAATCCAACGCCAAATGGGCGCAACGTAAATGGTTTGGGAGCGGTTTTTCATGCCGCGCCAAATTGCATCCGCCGCTTGTTCGGCGCTGACGGCAAAGGGCGCGGAACTGACTCCTTTGAGCATGTCCGTTTTGACGAAGCCGGGCTTCACGGTGAGAACATGCACGCCATGCCGCGTGAGTCGGTTTCGTAATGATTCGAGGTAACTGCTAAACGCCGCTTTGGAGGCGTTGTAGCCCGGGTTGCCCACGCGCCCGCGCTCCCCCGCCACAGAAGAAATGCCGACAATTTGCCCGTTTTTTGCGTTTTGGAAGAGAGGCGCGAGCGCGCTCATCCATGCCATTGCGCCGAGCAGGTTTACTTCGGTCATCTTAAGGTCTTGGGGGAAGTTATATTCATCCAGCGCGGGGAAGTAGATAACGCCCGCAACGTAGATGAAGGAATCGATGCCGCCGAGTTCTGCAATGATGCGGCGCAGCAGGTCGGACGCGGCGGCGTAGTCGGTGACGTCGTGGATGTACGCCAGCGCGCGCGTCTCTCCGCTGGTTTGGTTAATTTCATCTCGTAGGCTTTGAACGCCCTGCGGGGCTCTATCCACGAGCGCGAGAGTGTAGCCTTCGCGGGCAAGTTTGCGGGCAAGCGCTGCGCCAATTCCGCCGGAAGCGCCGAGAATGATGGCGCGGCGGCGCGGCGCAAGCGGCGTGGCGGGCGCGGGACGTTCTTGCTTTAATGTAGATTTTGACACAATAACCTCTTACAAAAATGATATTTCCGATTCTAACACAGGATGTTTTCGAGGCTAGAAGAGTTGTATAATTTAGGCGTTGTGTAGTACAAACAGGCGAAGCGATTTTTTAAGGCTTCATGGTAAAACCATCTTATGACAGTCTCTGACTTGAAAAGCAGCGTATTTGACCGCGCTTGGAAAATTATTGAGCAAGACGCGAGCATTCCCCCTGAAAACAAGGAGGGAATTTTGAAGTTAATTCAGGCGCTGATAGAAGCGGCTGAGTCTTTTCCGGCGGCGAGCAAAGAAAGCCAAGTTAAAACTTTTACGCAGGAAATTGTCTCCAAACACGCGCTGATGAATATGGTGAAGCAGCAGGCGGAGGAGTTGAACGCGCTGCAAAAAATTGCGCTAAATTTAACATCCAGCCTAAATTTGCAAACCGTGTTGAATACAGTCGTCAGCGAGGCGCTGCGTTTGGTGCGTCATTCTCATTCGGCATATATCTATTTATATTTTGACGGGCAGTTGATGTTTGGCGCATCCCTTAACGAAAGCGGCGCGGCGAATCAATTAACCATTCCGCGCAGCAATGGCATCACCAACGCGGCGGTGAAACGGGAAATGCCCATTATTATTCAAGATGTAGCCGCTCACCCGCTATATGCGGACGCGAATAAAACCTGGCAAGGCTCCATCATCAGCATTCCACTTAAAGCCGATAATCAAATTGTTGGGGTGATGAATCTCTCGCGCTCCATTAAGGGCGAATTTACCAAACCGGAATTACGGCTGCTGACTCTGCTGGCGGACCAAGCCGCGCTGGCAATTTCCAATGCGCGGCTGCACAAAATGGTGACGGACCTCGCCAATATGGATATGGTCACCGGGCTGCCCAACCGCCGCGCCTTAGACGAGCGCCTGCAAGAAGAGTTGCGTTACGCCAAACGCATGAACTCGCCTTTTGCGGTGGTGATGATGGATATGGACGGTTTCAAAAACGTTAATGATATTTTTGGTCATGCGGTGGGCGATGAAGTGCTACGCTCTTTGTTTAATTATTTGGCGGGGCTGCTGCGAGATGTGGATTTCCTTGCCCGCTATGGCGGCGATGAATTAACGCTGGTGATGCGAAACACAGATTTGTCGGGCGCGGAAGTCGTCACCGCTAAAATGATTGACGCGCTGAAATCTTTTGAGTTTCCCTTCCCCAATCAGCAGCGCGTGGAGCTGGGCATTACGGCGGGCATTGCCGTGTACCCGCTGCACACGCGTATTCCCGGAGATTTGTTGCGCGCGGCAGATTCGGCGCTCTATCAGGGCAAGAAACACAAACGCGGAACGTATGTAGTGGCAAAGAAAAGCACCGGTCCGTTGGATGCGGCGGCGGTGAAGAAGTAACCCGTAAGCGAAGTTAGAGGGATTTTAGGTTTGCTAAACTTGCAGCAAGGCGTTTGATGCCAACCGATTCAAATACCACGTCCACAATTTCATCGTTGTCTTGAATTTTGCTGTCCAACACAATTCCTTCGCCCCACGAGGGATGTTGTACGCGCGTCCCTGCGCGAAACTTGATTTCGAGAATGGGCGCGGGTTTGTTCGGCTGAGGAAGACTCCAAGCCGAAGACGCGGAAGAACTGCGGGAGGAGGAAAAACCCGCCCTGCTTCCGCGCCGCGATTTTTCGGCGAGGAGATGCGCGGGAACGTCATCTAAAAAGCGAGAGGGGTAGCTTTCTTCGGACATCATTCTGCCGCCGCGCTGCGTGGCGCGCACTAAGTACAATCTATCTTTGGCGCGGGTGATGCCAACGTAAAAGAGACGGCGTTCTTCTTCCATTTGCGCGGGTTCGTCAAACGAGCGGCTGTGGGGGATGATGCCGTCATCCATGCCCACGATGAAGACCGCGCCGAATTCCAGCCCTTTTGCGGCGTGGAGCGTGAGCAGCGTGACCGCGTCTCCCTCGCTGAGGGTGTCTTGGTCGGCGACTAGCGCAATGTGTTCGAGGAACTCGTCCATGCCTTGCGCGGCGTATTCTTCGGCGAGGCGGCGCAATTCTTGAATGTTCTCCCAGCGGTCTTTGCTTTCATCTGAATCATCATCGGCGATGAAGTCTTTGTAGTTTACGTCTTTTAGAATTTTGTCAAATAATTCGGCGATGGTGTAGCTTGCAGAGAGGGCGAGCCAATCGGCGAGCATGGCGCCAAAATCTGCCAGCGGAAGCGCGGCGCGCCCGGTGAAAGATTTGTAATGCGGCGAATCCGCGCCGCGCGCGAGGTCTAGCAGAATTTCGGCGGGCGAGGTATTGTTTTGGCGCGCTATGAGATGCAGGGTGAGGAGCGTTTTCTCGCCAATGCCGCGCGGCGGGAGGTTGATGACGCGGCTGAGGGCGGCTTCATCGGCGGGGTTATGCACAAGGCGCAGAAATGCGATTGCGTCTTTGATTTCGCGGCGACCATAGAAGCGTTGCGCGCCGACCAGTTTGTGCGGCAGACGCGCTTTTAAGAACGCTTCTTCAATGAGGCGCGACATGGCGTTGGCGCGATACATGACGGCGCATTCGCCCAGTTGAAATTGTTTTGAGGCGACTAAATTGGCGATGGTATCTACTACAAAGGCGGCTTCGTCGTAGTCGTTGTAGGCTTCGTGGTAGAGAATTTTTTCGCCCGCGCCTCTGGCGCTGAATAGTTTTTTCTTGCGGCGATTTTGCGCGCGGTCTATCACGCCCATTGCCGCGTCCAGAATATTTTGGCGCGAGCGGTAGTTTTCTTCCAAGAGAACCACTTGCGCGTTGGGGAAGTCTTGTTCAAAGCGCTGCACGTTGCGGTAATCTGCGCCGCGCCAACCATAGACGCTCTGGTCCGGGTCGCCTACGCAAAAAACATTTTTATGATGCGAGGCAAGGTGTTTGACCAGCGCGTATTGCGCGAGGTTGGTGTCTTGAAATTCATCCACGAGAACATGGCGAAAGCGCTGGGCGTATTTTTCGCGCACGGCGGGGTTTTCTTCCAGCAGACGCGCGGTGTAAACCAGCAGGTCGTCAAAGTCCACTGCGTTGCTGGCGATGAGTCGTTTTTGATATTCGGCGTATACGCGCTTGATAATTTCTTCGCGGTAATTGGTTGTGGGGAAATCATCGGGCAGAATCAATTCGTTTTTGGCGCGAGAAATTGCGGCGTGAATACTTTGCGGGCGGTAGAGTTTATCGTTGAGGTTAAATTCTTTGACGATGACCTTGACGAGTCTTTCCTGGTCTTCTGAATCAAAAATGACGAAGTTGGATTGCAGCGGCAGGTTTTCGCTCTCGCGGCGCAGAATCCGCGCGCAAATGGAATGAAACGTCCCCAGCATCATGCCTTCGGTGGCTTGTTCGCCCAGCATGGCTTTGACGCGGTTATCCATCTCTTTGGCGGCTTTGTTGGTAAACGTCACCGCCAAAATTTGCCACGGACGGACTCCCTCAGAGGCGATGAGATAGGCAATGCGCTGAGTCAATACGCGGGTTTTGCCGGAGCCGGGTCCAGCGATGACCAGCACGGGTCCATCCGGCGCGGTGACGGCTGCGCGTTGTTGGGGGTTGAGTTGAGTGAGGAAGTCCATTGGAAAGGGTGAAAGTTGAAAGTGACAGGGCGAAGGATGAAAAAAGTCGCTGAACGCTTAATGCCACAACGTTCAACGACTAGCAGACTAGCGGACTAGCGGACTAGCCGACTACTGAATTTCAGACGTGCAGTTCGGGCAGCGGGTAGCCTTGATGGAAATGGTAGAGAAGCAGCGCGGGCATTCTTTTGTGGTCGGCGCGGCGGGCGCGGGGGCGGGGTCTTGTTTCTTCAGGTTATTGACTGCTTTAACAATTAAGAAAATGACAAAGGCAACCAGAAGGAAATCTACAACGGTTTGGATAAACGCGCCATATTTGATGGTGGCGTCGCCTACCGTTACAGCCAAGTCCACAAAGCTGATGCCGCCCATCAATAAACCAATCACAGGCATGATAATATCATTGACCATCGAGCCGACAATTTTGCCAAACGCGCCGCCGATGATGACCGCTACGGCAAGGTCCAGCACGTTGCCGCGCATAACGAAATTCTTGAATTCTTTTAACATAATATCCTCCGCGATGTAAGATGTAAATTATGAATACTTTCCCATTCTATGTGAGGCGGGGAAGATTGTCAACGAGGAAAGCAAGCTTATGCTAAAATAAGCCGATGGAGCAGCCTATGTCTGAAATGATTGAAGTAATTATTGATAGTATTCGCGTTCATTTGATGGCGCCGCAGCGCGTGATTGTTCTAAAAGAAACGGGCGGAGAGCGTTTTCTCACTATTTGGGTGGGACCCTACGAAGCGGAAGCCATCACGGTGGCGCTGCAAGAGGTGGAAGTTGCCCGCCCGCTTACGCATGATTTAATCAAAAATATTTTTGGCGCGTTCCAAGCGCGTATTGTGCGCGTGGAAATTGTTCGTCTGCAAGGCGAAATTTTTTACGGCAACATCGTCGTAGAAGCGGATGGGCGCGAGATGAGAATCGACTCTCGTCCTTCGGACGCCATTGCCATTGCCGTCCGCGCTCACGCTCCTATTTTGGTTCACCGTCAAATTTTGGAGGATGCGGGGATTTTGCCGGAGAAAGACCTGCCGCCCGCCGCGCCGAAGCGCTCCGCGCCGCCGCTCATTGAAGACGGCAGCGATAGACTCTCGGTCTTCAAAGATTTCATAGATAAACTAGACCTTGACGATACGGATAAAAATAAACCCGCGTAATCTTCCGGCTCCAAAATCTGGAGATTTTGGACTCCAATAAAAAAACGAATGACAGACACCTTCCCCCCAGAACCTCCCTACGGGGATGAACAATCCGCCCCAGCCAGCCCGGTTTCCAACCTTGTGCCGCACAGCCGCGAAGCCGAAGAAGCCGTGATAGGGGCGGTATTGATTAACCCGGAAGTTTATTACGATGTCGCCTCCTTCCTCGCGGCGGATGATTTTTACATCCACCGCAACCAATGGATTTGGGAGGCTTTTGCGCGTTTGCACGAACAGCGCGTTCCGGTGGATTTGTTAACTCTCTCGGAGGAGTTAGATAAAGCCGGACAACTGGCAGAAATGGGCGGGTCGGCGTATTTGACCGCGCTGGTCAATCAAGTCCCCTCCTCGCTCAACGCGGAATCCTACGGGCGGATTGTGGAAGCGCACTCCATCCGCCGCAAGATGATTACCGCCGCAAATAAAATTGCCTCCGTTGCTTACGATGAATCCACGCCGGTGGACGCGGTGATGAACGAAGCGGAGAAGGCGGTCTTCAACGTCAGCGAGCGCAGACTTAAACACGACTTGCAGCCCATCTCTGATGTGTTGAGCGATTTTTATGACCGCATTGACGAGCTGGCAAAACGCCCCGAAGAAATTCACGGCGTGCCAACGGGCTTCATTGACCTTGATAAACTTCTCAGCGGATTGCAACCCTCAGATTTTCTCATCATCGCCGGACGCCCGGGTCAGGGTAAAACCGGCTTCTTGCTTTCTATTGCAAAGAACGCGGGATTGACTCATAAAAAGCATGTTGCTGTCTTCTCGCTGGAAATGTCCAACGAGCAGGTGGTTCAGCGTCTAATCGCGCAAGAGACGGGTATCTCGTCTCATCGCCTGCGGAATGGAAAACTGTTGGATAACGAATGGGCGTTATTTACGCACGCCATCGAAGTTTTTTCGGATACGCATATTTATCTCGATGACACGCCCGCCATCACGCCGCTGCAGCTCCGCACCAAATGCCGCCGCCTGCACATGGAACACGGCATTGATTTGGTCATTTTGGATTACTTGCAGCTCATGGGCGGCGACTCGCGCAACGATAACCGCGTGCAAGAAGTCTCGCACATCTCGCGCAGTCTGAAAGTGCTGGCGCGCGAGTTGAACGTCCCCGTGCTGGCGGCGGCGCAGCTCTCCCGCGCTGTGGAGCAGCGCACCGATAAGAAGCCCATGCTTTCAGATTTGAGAGAATCGGGGAGTCTGGAGCAGGACGCAGACATCGTCATGTTCATCTACCGCCCCGATGAGTACGAGAAGGACAATGACAAGAGCAACATCACCAAGATTTTGATTGCCAAACACCGCAACGGTCCCGTGGGCGAGATTGACTTAATCTTCCGCGGCGACATTACCAAGTTTGAAAACGCGGCGACAAAGACGTTTAAGCCGAATGAGTAAATGCAAGGATGAATTCAGAATTCAGAATTCAGAATTCTGAATTCATCCTTTTTATTTCACCCCCAGAACATGCCAAATTTTAACGGCTTCACTTCAAAAGAAACCTTTACTCAAATTCCCGATTCGTTTTTGCAGATGTTGAATGAGATGGACGACATCGCGGAATTGAAGGTGACGCTGTTTGCCCTTCGTCAAATTGAGCGCATGGAGGGAAATTTCCGCGCGCTGAAAGAGGAAGACTTTGAGCCTGCTGCGCTGGGATTAACTCCGCCGCAGATTCAAGCTGGGGTGCAGAAAGCTCTCCAACGGCGCACGCTGCTCACTTCATCCCATAAAAACGCGAGCCTGTATTTTCTCAACTCGCCGCGCGGACGAATGGCGGCGGAGGCATTTGCAAAGGGAACTTGGCAAGGCAGCCCCGCGCCCGCGCTGGCGGTTAAATCCAACTTGTTTAAGTTATATGAAGAAAACATCGGCGCGTTGACTCCTCTGCTGGCGGATATGCTTTTAGAGGCGGAGCGCGAATATCCCGCCGCGTGGTTTGAAGAGGCTTTTGAGATTGCCGTCAGCCGCAATGTTCGCAACTGGAAATATATTGAGGCAATTTTGAAGCGCCGAAAGGAAACCGAAAAAGATGAAAGAAAAGATAACCAAGACGCTGCAAAAGATTCGAAGCGATACTCGGACAGCGAGTTCTCCGAATTCATCAACCGCGACTAACACGCTGGGCGACCCAAACTGCCCGCATTGCGGCGGCGTTGGCTATATTCGCTATGACGTGCCGCTGGGGCATGAGAAGTTTGGCAAAGTGGAATCGTGCGTCTGCCGCGCAAAAGATGTGGCGCAGTCGGCGCGCGCGCGCTTGTTTGCCATGAGCAACTTGGAACAGCTGAGTCACCTCACCTTTGAAAACTTTCAGCCCGAGGGCAATGAAAAAGCAAAGTTTATGACCCCGCAAGATAAGGAGAGTCTGCGGCTTGCTTTTGAAGCCTCGCAGGATTTTGCGCGCAACCTAAAAGGCTGGCTGCTGCTGGAAGGAAAATACGGCAGCGGCAAGACTCATCTCGCCGCCGCCATTGCCAACCTCGCCGTTTCGCATGGCGTGCCGACTCTCTTCATCACCGTGCCAGACTTGCTGGATTCTCTGCGCTTTGCCTACGACGACCCCAGCACCACCTTTGAGCAGCGCTTTGAAGAAATTCGCGGCGCAACCCTGCTGGTGTTGGATGACTTTGGCACGCAAAACGCCACGCCTTGGGCGCAGGAAAAACTCTTTCAAATTATCAATCACCGCTACATCAATCGCTTAACCACCGTCATCACCACCAACCTGATGTTAGATGAAATCGAAGGGCGCATCCGCTCGCGCCTGCAAGATGATAGCCTAGTGCGCCGCGCCTCCATTAGCTCGCCGGATTACCGCCGCCCCGAAGAGACCAGCAACCCCGGCATTAACATGCTGGCAATGCCCAAGATGAAAGAAATGACGCTGCAATCTTTTCAAACCCGCGAAGATGAACTGGGACGGGAAGACGTCACCGTGCATTGGACCGAAAAAGCCGACCGCTTTGGCAACAAAGTGAAAGACAAACAAATTGAGCGCGTCAAAATTACAAAGGACGACATCAAGACTCTGCATGACGCCTTTGCCGCCGCCGCGCGCTTTGCCGAAGAACCGCATGGCTGGCTGACCTTTTTGGGCGATTCGTTCTGCGGCAAGACTCACCTCGCCGCCGCCGTAGCAAATTATCGCATTGGCTTGGGCGGGCAGGCGTTGATGATTTCTGTCTCCGAGATGTTGGACTATCTGCGCCAGACTTTTCGCCAAAATTCTGACGTCTCTTTTGATCGCCGCTTCCACGAAGTGCGCTCCACGCCTCTGTTGATTTTGGACGACCTCAAAGAAAGCGGGCTGAGCTCGCATTGGGCGGAAGATAAATTCCTCTCCATCCTCGACCATCGCTACAACAACCAACTGCCCACCGTCATCACCTCCACCATGCGGATGGAAGACTTTGCCAAAAGCTACCCCAACCTGTGGAATAAACTGCTCGACCCGCAAATGAGCGACGTGCGCGGCGGTAGGCGGGCATATTAATCACGCGCACGTCGCTCATTTGCGGGTCGAGCAGTTTATTCCACAGGTTGGGGTAGCT